>Ga0228711_1004902_pt1 | contig 20441 bp, 8 predicted proteins | sample MedpolnodulmetaG_2_FD_177996 | JGI IMG/M metagenome (GOLD analysis project Ga0228711, IMG submission 177996) | Root nodule microbial communities from Medicago polymorpha collected in Santa Monica, California, United States - brown nodules | ecosystem: Host-associated > Plants > Roots > Nodule... | reverse complement strand
AAATTAAAAAAAAAAAAAAAAAACTCAAGAATAATTTTTTTGAGAAAGCTCAAGAATAATATGTAATTTGTTAATTAGGCAAGTTGATGGGTTGACCCAAAATTTTTAATATATTAATTAGAAAAAAAAACTAATAATATTAAGGGTTAAATAATGTTTATCATCTGTTATTTGAGCATTTTTTTTGTTTACTCTCTTGTAAAATCTTATTTTTAGATTCTCCTTTATTATTTAAAGATTCTTTGATTTTAACCCCTCGTAGCATCTAACTAAGCAAAAACGCTGTAATTGATTTTCTTTTTTAATATTTTTTGGGTACGCATGACATTTTTGGTTAAGTTTTTTAAAATAATTAAATAAAATGTCATTATTTAAAAAAAAAATTACAGTTTAAAAAAAACTTCATCTTCACAACTTAAAATTTCATATATTCATCTTCAATCTCTTCACTTTCATCATAAAACTTCTACATCTTCATCATCAAATTCAACCAACCCCAAAACAAATCATCATCTACACTCATCATCCACTCTCTCTAAAAAATAAAACAACATAAACAAACAAGGCTTCAACCAATATCATGTAATCAAATTAGTTTCAGAAACTACAACTCACTAACAAGAATCAGATATCCTGCATGAGATTTGACAGTTGTATCTTTGGAAATCCACCTGAAAGGGAAGTATCACATGCAAGATGGAGTAGTAACAACCTTTCATGTCGATATTGAAGTGTTACTGAGATGTTTCATGGGGAAGACATTGATGAAGGGAGGAAAAAAAGTAAAACAAAAGAAGAGAAACGAAGAGCCTGTGAGGCTAACCTGATATAACTTGATTCCCATTTCAACAAGTTATACCTCAAAAAGCATAAAAAGAAGGATCTTTAGGAGAAAGAAATTCCCCAACTAATTCCAAATGGAGACTTCATGCTAGTCCCATTGGGAGAAGACCTCGTGAAGAACGTCAAAACAGGAACTAGCATGCCTGATGATCTGGTGAGGGCACAACTAGTCGCATGCATGTTTGCATGGACTACAATAAATTTTCCTAGAATCAACTTGATGTCGCTTATCACTAATTGATAATACATCGTTCTACAAAAGTTGTAGTCTGAAGTCGTAGGAAGCAGTTTCTCAAGAAAGGAGGCTCTAGAAAAAAATGTAAAATCCCTTGGTTTTAATTTAGTAGGACAAGCGCAAAGCATTCATGGAATGCCCAACACCATACTATAATAAATCAATTTAAACCTGAGGAAACAATCTCATAAATACGGCCTCTTCCTCTTCTTCAGGTGATCTGAGTGTACCAGAAAGCTCAGAGAACTTTGTGAGATGATGATAGGGGTTCTCATGATCCAAACCTGCAAAAGGGTTAGCATAGGAGTCCAGTCTTCATCTTCGTATGTCGCATCACCTTGTTCAACCATGATTTGTTATGGTATAGGAGATGTTGAAGGAATAGAAACAGAAGTTCCTTCTTGTTGCTTTTGCTTGGCTAATTGCTTCTTCTTTCTGTTCTTACTATTGTTTTTCCGAGCTGTTCTTTCGATTTCAGAATCAAAGAGTAATTGATCTTCCGATGTTTTTCCTCACATAAACAGAATTCAGAGACCTAACCAAATAAGTTAGCAACACGTTGGATAATGAATAATATATATACAGAAAATTAAAAGTGCAAAATTGCTTAAAACAATAAAATTTGCTGCTATGCTTATAATATCTTAACGCCAGTCTCCAGCAACAACGCCATTTTGATGTAGTATCAAAAGTAAGTATATTTTTGTATCGTTTTGACAGGGACTAGTGCAATATTTAAGTCGTTCAACAATCTATATTGTTTTAAGTGATGAGTTTATAATGTGTTGGTTTAGAAAACCTAATAGAACTATAGCAAGATAAATGAAATGGAGTTTCAACTGAGAGATAAATATGTTGAGATTAAACTTCATCAACCTAAATCATATGTATTCTCATGATTTGAATTACAGATTCTAGCACTTATTCGATATTATCATGTATTGCTCAACAAACGTTATTTATGTCTAAATAACGTCGTGGGTTCGATCATATTGATTAATCGACAATTTATCAGCCTATCAACCAATACAAAAGCGCCAATCAGCAAAGTGGCCCAGAAACCGCCTTAGCTCGCGATGGCGAGCTCATGCCTCGCTCAACCACGCCTTGTTTTGGTGGAAATTCATGCTCTCTTCCTATCTTTGCTTTGTCTCCGTTGCAGGATCACTGTGGCGAGCCTTCTTGCCATGACCTCGCTGCAAGTTCGCTTGGCCACACCCTGAAATTCTGGTTTTGGGTGCTTTTTGCATAACCTCACTGGACAAAGTAGCATTTATCCATTATTTTGGAGCTTTTCATAAGATAACTTGTAAAACAAGTAACTAAAGTGCCTAAAATATATATGCTATTTAACTAGTTTCTGACATTTATGAAAACCCTCAATGGGATGTTGACAACGCTCTAGCGATTTGTCTCATATCAGCTCAACACACTTTGACCTTATTTAAGTTACTAAGAAAAGAGGTTGCATTAGAATGGAATTATGAATGTGAAGTTGCACTCACTCGTCTCAAGAAAGCATTGTTCCAACCACCAACATTTTCTCGACCAGAGGAAGGTGAGATTTCATATTTGTATTTGTTTGTAGCTTTTGAAGTCGTGAGTGTTGCTCTCCTAAGAGAAACAAAAGAGGACCAAAAACTAGTGTACTTCATGAGAAAAGCATTGCAAAAGCTTGAAATACATTACCATATTATTGAGAAGGTCGCCTCGTATGGGAGGCTAGAAGACTTCGACGTAACTTCCTAGCAAATACAATCATAGTGCGAATAGACCAATGGATAAGGAAAATCCTTTTTCGATGAGATATGATAAGCCAAATGACGAAATGGTTCTTGAAGTTGTTCGAGCTTTACATCAAGTTTGAAGCTAAGAAGGCACTAACAGTGCATATGCTTATAGATTTCGTAGCAGGAATGAACCCTTCTCCCGAATATAAGACAGACAAATTGATCATCTTAGTAGATGTATCATACAACTCCAAAGGAAATGGTGCAGGGATAATTCTAGAAAATGAGGAAAGACTCATCGTTGAAGTATCCTTAGGGCTGTCCTTTACCATGACCAATAATCAAGCTTAGCATGAAGCTTTCATGGACAATCTAGAATTAAATGAAGACAAAAAAGCAAAGGAAATAAAAATATGCACAAATTCTCAATTGGTAGCCAAGTCTAAAGAGAGTTTCATGTAAGAGATGAACACCTATTAGAATACCTTGATGTAGTTAATGAGAAAATGAAAAATTTGATTACCTCAAAGTGCAACATGTTTCCCGCGAACACAATACACGAGCAAACATGCTTTCAAAGTTGCAAGCACCAAGTCGAAAAGAGGAATCAGATCTGTGAAAGAAAAGTTGATTAAAAATTCAAATGAGAAAAAAAAAACATATTAAAACTGGAAGAACACATTAAAATAGCCCTCTTTTACAACAATTTGAAATTGGAAACATAAAAAACATAAGAAAGAAAAAATATAAGCCCTCAGAAAAGAGTAAAACTCCTATTGAACACATAAATGAGAAAGAATGAGAGAAGTAAGAAATGTCAATAAAAATGGCAAGAACCGAGAAAATAAATAAATATAAAACAAAAGGAAGTAGAAAAGAGAAGATATAAGTAAACCTTCACCAATCCTACCATGTTCCATATTCTGAGCTAACAATGGATGGATGGAGTAAAGTTTTAAGGGACCAACTGATAAAGATTTTTAAGCTGAGAGATTAAAATAAAAATACTTCAATAGACTCATTCAATAGACATAATTCAAATCATAACACAAGGGTTGTCATATATATCTACTTATCCGTAACAATTGGAAAAATTATCTACTCATAATGTTTGACTAAACATAAGAAGAGTTATAAGAATTACTCCTAAAATCTCTTCAAAGGAAGTCAATTTCGGAGAACGGCGAGTGCAGGGCTTATATTAGTGTCTCAAATGCGAGTTAAATGTGCATTTATATCATTTATTTATTTTAACTCATCAAATGCACTATAGTGCCTGGCCTTGGCGCTTTCTCAATTCTCTTACATTGTTCTCCTATCTCACCTTATCAGTTATCACATACTGATAATTCTTCAATAATCAATATTTTTAGAGTGAGTTTTAAGTAATTTTTAATTAAATTGAATCATTTCGAATAGTTTTTGGAGCCAAAAGCGAATAAAATAAGGTTTTGAAATTCTTTAGTTGGTTTGGTTATCTTTGTTTTTAATCCTTTCTAACCAGAATATTTCTTGCAGTTTTGTTTGGGATCGTGCTGTTTATGAAAGATTTGACTATAAAATAAAATGTTGTTTAATATGATGTGTCAATATATGCTTTGGTGGTGATTGACACCCATCAAAACTAGTCTTACAACAATATTGAAGGTGTATTGTATAATCTTAATTAAGATGAGAGAAGAGTAAGAGAGGTGCCTTTGTAACTTTACACTTGTGCATTGTTTCTTTGACTTTATTCCTGAATTAGTAAGTTTCATGTCGTACGTGTATTGAAGAAGCTTGTGAGGAACCTTTGTAACTTCCCTTGACTTTTTAAAAATGTTTTTGATTGTTGAATTTGTTTTCTTTTGGGGGAGATATATGTTTTATAGATTGTAACTTTGCAGTTGGGCATTGATGGATTATCTTTTTTTTTTTCCTTCCTAAATTGACAAATTTCTATGTAGTGTTTTGAAGAAGCTTGTGAGTTAGCATAAACTTGCATGAAGATAGGTGAAGCCGGGAAGAAAGCATAAACCTTTTATTTTAATGTTGTTTTGTTTATGGGAGATAAGGAAAAGATTGTTGAGTGTTGGCAATTGCAATAGATAGATAGATCTAGAGGAAAAATGTACAACACTTATGCTTGAAGAAAATCGTACATAAGCCACAACATGCAACCAATTAACATCGTCCATCATGCAAATACATTATGTATTTACGTTATACAAACATTTATGCTCTATAAATAGTCATGGTTATTCCTGGATTTGGTACCTCAACACTACTTAGAAGTAATTGTTCACTACCCATTTCCTAAAACATTACAAAGAAACTAATTTATGATGGCTTATCTTAGATCCATCTTCACCACCTTTATTCTTCTTTTTTCATTGCTAGTTATTGCCTCTGCAGCTGATTATGGTCCAACACCAAACATTGAGAAGCCTAAAACTGAAGTAGATAACAAACCATATTCTACAAAACCAAACTATGATGTTTCCAAACCCAAAATAGGTTATGAGTATAATCCAACTCGAGAGATTGAGAAACCCAAACCCGATATAGATTACAAGGTAAATTTCACAGAACCAAACTATAAAGTTCCCAAACCTATGGTTCCAAAAATAGAGAAATTTGAACTTGAAACAGATTCCAATCAACATCTCAAAAATTCAAACGATGAAAATCCTAAACTTGAAACAAACTATGGGTATGGTCCATCACCAAAGATTGAGAAACCAATATCAGAAGCGGTCTACAAACTAAACCACACAAAATCAAACAATGAAGTTCCCAAACACAAAACTCATATTGGGTATAGTCCAACCCCAAGGAATGAGAAACCTAAATCTGATGCAGTTTACACATCAAACACCACAAACTCATACTATTATGGATATGTTCCAACCCCGAAGATTGAGAAACCCAAGTCCGAAGTAGTTTACACACCAAATACCACAAACCCAGACTATGATGTCCCCAAACCTAAAATAGATTATGGATATGGTCCAACCCTAAAGATTGAGAAACCAAAGTCCAAAGCAGTTTACAAATCAAACCTCACAAAGTCGGACCATAAATTACCAAAACCTAAACAAAATTATGGGTATGTTCCAGCTCCAGAGATTGAGAAATTCAAACTTAAACCAGATTATAATTTACACCCCACAAAACCAGACAATGAAGTTCTCAAAACAAAAGAAAGCTACAAAGTGCAAATTCCCACATCCATCGGTGTCCAAGGAATAGTTTTCTGTAAATCAGGCTCAAATTATTACCCAATTCAAGGTAAATTTTCATTGATCTAATAAAAAAAGTGAAACGCAAAACAAAAACCTATCTCGCTAAAATTTTTTTACAACAATTTCTATGTCTTGCATGTATGAAATTAAAAACCAATTAATTTATGTTAGTTTGAACTTTAAATTTGATGATATATTATTAGTTATATATTTACCATGTGTGAGGGGTGCAGGGGCTGTGGCACGAGTTACATGTAGATGTTTGAATGAGCTTGGAAATAAGACAAGCCCTATTTCAGTATTCAGCCATGCAACAGATGGTAAAGGTTATTACTTTGCTACATTGTCACTTGCAAAGCTTGGATCAAAATTGAAGATTAATGAGTGCAAAGCATACCTAGAGAGTTCTCCACTAAATATTTGTAAAGTTCCCACCAATGTGAACCATGGGATTAGTGGTGCTCCTCTTTCTTCCCATCGTCTGCTTGAAAATAATTATAGATTATACACTTTGCCACCTTTCTTCTACACCTCTCAAGCTAAACCAATCCTTAATGGTTCTTAAAACATGACCATTGGTTTGTCAAATAGAGTGGAATAAAATTCTATGTATGGCTGCAAATTTGAAGCTGAATGGTTTCTTGACTATATTTTTTATTTGTTAATTTGTCGTTTGTAATTGATAATTTGATATATAAATAAAACCAAGGTTTGTCATGAGTCAAACTTTATTTATTTCTTCATATTTCTGTATATACACTTGCCTCGCTTTTTTTTTTTTTTGGGTGAGCTGAGAACATCCACTTTTAATTAATTGTTGATCTAACCTTGATTTAAACATAAAATTATTCAAACAACACCGATGAGGAGGAATTTGATTTTAAAATTATTAAATTCAAAACTCTACACTTTATTGGTACATCTCAAGATTTATGACATGTATATCATAATATTTGTCAATCTCTAATGTAACTGACTTATGAATCATACAAGTGTAGCATCTAGTTTTATAAAGAATGCATAACAATGGCAGTTTTTTTATTTTAAAAAAAAAAATCATATGAGAAACTTCCAAATGCTTCAACATCTCAACTTGTTACTAGTACAAAAACTGATTTTTGACATGTTTTTAAGGTCATAAGTCTATTTCTTAACCGGCGTAAGATCTTTCGTCTTAATATGTGAAATTTTTTAAGACGATTTTTCAACCGGATTAAAATAATATGGTTCAATCCGGTTGAGAATTGAGATAAACATTCATCTTAACATTTTTATCATCAACGCAATATTGTGTTACAATTTAAGTTGGTTGTGTGAAACAAATATATACTTCGTGTTACATTATTTTATGTCGCCTTTTGCCGAAAACCAGAGAGAATTGAGATATAATACCAAGGCTAAAGTATACTTTTTATTCTCTATATTTTACAAAATGTTTGTTATGGTCTTTTAACGTCTTTTTTATTCATTTTAGTCCTTTATCTTTCTTTTACCGAATTGGGTGACATCAATTAATATCATTGGTTTAATTAAGACAATAGGTTTGAGATTTAAGGCGGTTTCTTTGGCACAACTCCCTTGGACCGACCATGAATTGCAAAGTAGTGAAATTTTTATTGAATATTATTGTAAAACTAATTTATATTGATAGTGCATACCTTTTTAACTCATATACTCCCTCCGTCTCGCAATTATGGTCTCTTTAGCATTTTTTCTTTTTCTCAAAATAATTGTCACTTTACAATACCAATGCAGCATTTATTATTATTTTTTTCCACTATTATACCTTTATTTATTGAATTGGGTTTTTCTATCATGTGCAAATTTGCACATGTTAAGAAGTTTAAAGTAGTAACTTTGACTGGGAACTTGTGTTTTTTATATTAAATATGTAACTTTTAATCAATAATTGTTGGTTTTCAATGAAAAGATACTACTTTTAGTTACCTTAACATGTGCAATATTGCACATGTTAGACAAACCCTATTGAATTTCATCCAACTTAACTACTCCACGAACTACAATTAATAAGGGTGTTTAAGTAATGCTACTAATTTTACCATTGAAATTAACATAATTAATCATTTTCTTAATAATCGTGCTCAAACCTTAAACGACTAATACTGTGAGACAGAGGGAGTAATTTCTATCTTTAAAAAAAAGTTTAATGATAACCGAGTACTCTAAATATTATGAAGGTTATCTCACACGAAATGCAAGAAAGCAACACATCTCAATTTTGAAAAAGGGATGTGTAATTAGTTCTATTTTTGCCGAAAATCATAGTGGGATATGCATTTAAAGTGTTCGCCTTATATCTTCTTATATTGTCGCGTTCTCAGTTATCTTAAAAAAATTGGAGAAGAGAAAATTATTATTAATAGCCGTGGTAACCATTTTACAACAGTCCGAAATTATAAGATTTAAAATATGTCTCTTGAGATGATATAGTCAAGTTTTGCAAATAAATTGACACCTCTTATGAGTCTTGTCAATTCGAATCTTCAAACTTTAACTTCTTTAATCTCTTTTCTCAATCTAAGTGAGATATCAATCTCAAGAAGGTTAATGTTTTGTATTTCAATTTCACCAAATATAATTTTAATTACGATTTTCTATCGTGTAAAATTTTTCATATGTTAAGAAGTTTAAAATAGTAATCAACATTTTATCCAACCACAATTAAATATAAACTAATGAACATCAGTCCACTGATCAATTCATCCGACCACTAATGGGAGTGCTAAATTTGAGATTGCATGAAACATAAATACCATCTTATCGAGGGACTCAATGATATTATTTTCACAAAAGAATAAAATGTGCATCAGGCTTAAAATGAGTTGGCTCTAAATTAGGTGTTGTGAAATGAATGACTACATGAATTAATTATTCCTAATTTATGGTGTCAAATTAGAAAAGTGGATTGAGGTTGCTTATATTTCTATTAGGCTAAAACACATTATGTTGGGCTAGCTAGGCGCCTAGGCCGATCAAACTCATTATTTTTTTGATGATAAGCCTCCGGTTTCTATGGAAATTGTCATAGTAATTTGGAGTTTTGATTAAGAATTGTTCTGCTCAACAATCAAACTTAAATTCTTCTAAACGATTGTTTTTTTGATAGAGTCATTAACCGCTTGTTTACTATACGTTGAATGGTTGAAAATATATGTTAGCTAGCTGGCCATGTAGTAGAGATATAATCCAATATTCATAGAAAAAAGAAGATTTGATCCAATAATTATTTAGGACATGCAATTCAGGTTTTTATCGTGCATCCATGTCATATCCTACATCTTATAATTATTATTATTATTGTAGGATGTGTGCATTGCTGAAAAATTCATAGTGAGTAATTTAATAAGTGACCAAATATGCTCTAAGAATGTGTGTTTTGGAGAGCAATACATGTTCTCCACTCACTAGGTCACGTTCTATAGACCAAACAATGAAAGACTCCCCTCCTAATATTCACCTAGAATTTTATTATTCATAAGCCACAACGTGCAACCAATTATTCATATACTCCATAATGCATTATGTATTTATGTTAGACAAAAATTATGCTATATAAATAGCCATATATTCGGGGTATTCTATCACACCACTGCTTTGAAGCATCTGATTTACCACCCCTTTTCTCAAACAATACAAAGAAACTCATTTATGATGGTTTCTCATAGATCCATTTTAACTGTCTCTATACTTCTTTTTGCGTTGCTAGCCATTGCCTCCGCAACTGATTATGTGTATGGTCCAGCACCAAACACTGAGAAGTCTGAACCCGAAACTGAAGTAGATAAGAAGTCATACTCTACAAAATCAGACTATGAAGTTTCCAAATCCAAAACAAATTATGAGTATAGTCCAACTCCAGAGGTTGAGAAATCCAAACTCGATATAGATTACGAAGTACATTTAATAAAACCAAACTATAAAGTTCCCAAACCCAAAGTAAATTATAGATATGGTCCCGTTCCGGAGATAGAGAGACCTGAACCTGAAACATATTACAAACACCTCACCAAACCAGACTATGCAGTTCCCAAACCTGAAATAGATTATGGGTATAGTCCAACTCCAAAGGTTGAGAAGCCTAAGTCCGAAACAGTTTACACATCAAACCCCACAAAACCAGACTATGAAGTTCCCAAACCCAAAATAGATTATGGCTATGCACCGGCTCCCAAGATTGAGAAACCCAAGTCCGAAGCTGTTTACACACCAAACCCCACAAAACCGGACTATGGAGTTCCCAAACCTAAAACAAATTATGAATATGCCCCTGCCCCCAAGATTGAGAAACCAAAGACCGAAGCAATTTACACACCAAACCCAACAAAACCAGACTATGAAGTTCCCAAACCCAAAACAGATTATGAGTATGCCCCAGCCCCCAAGATTGAGAAACCAAAGTCTGAAGTAGTTTACACACCAAACCCCACAAAACCTGACTATGAAGTTCCCAAATCCAAAACTGATTATGGGTATGCCCCGACCCCCAAAATCGAGAAACCCAAGTCTGAAGCAGTCTACACACCAAACCCCACAAAATCAGACTATGACGTTCCCAAACCCAAAATAGATTATGAGTATGCCCCAGCCCCCAAGATCGAGAAACCAAAGTCTGAAGCAGTTTACACACCAAAATCCACAAAACCAGACTATGAAGTTCCCAAAACAAATTATGATTATGCCCCAACACCAAAAATTGAGAAACCCAAACTTGATACAAATTATAAACTACTCCCTACAAAACCAGATTATGAAGTTCCAAAACCAAAAGAAAACTACGAAGTGCAACTGCCCACAATCATTAGTGTTCAAGGAGTAGTTTTGTGCAAATCTGGCTCTAATTATTATCCAATTCAAGGTAATTTTTCACTTATATGATTAAAAGGAAAAGAAAATTAAGAACATAACTCACCTAGCTATAATACTTTTTTACAACAACATTTCTTATGTTTTTCATGTTTGAAATTGAAACCAAATAGTTTATGTTAGCTAGGACTTTAAATTTGATGATATATTACTAATTATATATTTATCATGTGTGAGGGTTGCAGGGGCCGTAGCACGAGTTACATGTGAATGTGTGAATGAGCTTGGATATGAGACAGGTCCAATTACAGTATTGAGTCATGTAACAGATAGTAAAGGTTATTACTATGTTACATTGTCACTTGCAGAGTTGGGATCAAAATTGAAGATTAACGAATGCAAAACATACCTAGAGAGTTCTCCATTAGAGACATGTAAAGTTCCAACCGATGTGAACCATGGCATCAGTGGTGCTCCTCTTTCTTCTTACCGTCTCCTTGAAAACAATTCCAGATTGTACTCTGTTGCACCTTTCTTCTACACCTCACAAGCTAAACCAGTTCCTAATGGTTATTAAACATGTGCATTGGTTTTCAAAAGAAAGTGAGATAAACATGGCTGCAAAGTTCTACGATGATGATTTCCTGTCTTTATTTTTTATTTGTTAGTATGTGGTTTTTTTCTTCTAATGTTTTGTTAATTGTTCGATTTTCACAATTCGTTGGTTATTGATATTGATATATATGAAAATCATGGTTCACCATGAGCCAAACTTTTCTTCTAATTGTTTCTAGTTAATCAGTGCCCTAACTCTGCTTTATAACGAAAATTAGTGAAATTAGAACTTTGTTTTACGGTGATAGTGAAATGAAACAGAACTTGTTTGTGTGTCAAGTCACTTAATTGTGTCTCTCCAAAAAAAAAAAACTTAATTGTGAGCAAGAGTATTATTGGTTCTCTGGAGACCATAATTGATTTTGTGCCAACATCTTATTGATGGCAAGAGGATCAATCCTTTGTTCCAACATGTAATAAAAAACAAAACAATTCATCTTGATTATGGATTTTTCCTTCAATTTCTAGTTCTATCCTATGTAATTTCCCCAACATCTTATTGTTTTCCTCCGCCTTCCAGAATAACCTTTGTTCTGAAACTGACATCACCGTGAAGCATCTTAAGTACCTCCGAACAATTTCTTCCAGCAGTAACCTAGGAAGATAATAAAATAGATAAGAAATATGCCAGAAATTAAACATTTAGAAACAAATTAAAAAGTGATAATGGAAATCGAGTCATATGATCCTAAAGCAGTTGCAAAACAATAACAATCAACAACTTGTAAGGCAGTCTTGGACATAAAGGTCAGTGAAACACGTGCATGTAGGAAAATAAATAAATTGTGGCTTCGAAGGTGAGGACTCTATTAAGTTCCTCACCGGTGTACCACTTAATTTGACCAATGGATTAATAGCCTACATGATCTCTTCAGTCCTTACCACACATGATTCATGCTCTTTCTCTCTCCCCTGACAGATCTCTCTTGCTGCTGCACTTTTTTTCTTCCACAAGTGTAAGCTCAACTCAACCAGACAAATGCACTCGTTATTTTTTATTTTTTGAATGGCAAATGTTGGTGTGTTAGTTTTCTTTGTGCCAGAATTTGAACCCTGTACCTTTAACTCCTTAACTCCTATAATCCCTTAACTCAAACCAATTGAGCTACCCAAAAGTTTGAGGCAAATGAAATTAATGTATGTTTGAAATAAAATAATACTAGTTTATCCCTTTCTCATCTATTTATAGATCTGTAGATATAACAAATTTGTCCAAGTCTATAGGTGTGTGTGTGTGTATGTTTTATAGTGCATTTTTGTAAAAGAAAATTTTATTAATAGAAGCCCAAGTTGTGCTAATAGTACATTACACCTGTTACACAACTAAGCTGAGTATAACATCACAAACTTCTAAACAATTTTCTGTTACTCTTCTCTGCACAAAGCTATTTGCTATTACAACACATACTTGCTAATCTCTACCCTCATTGATACATTCAATCCTACAGCATACCCATCCCATAAATTCAAACAAATACATATTAGACCTCTATCTAATTGAGACAATTATGCACTGATGCAAAAGTACATGTACTAAAAAAATCGAATTGCTGTAAACACCCGGCAGGATATCTCAACCAATGCGGTGCAGCACATTTCTTTGAAGGTACATCAAAATTCTTACTCCCATGCCACATGCCTGTTCCAGAAACACAAAAATATTCTCCTAATTGATATGATAACATAATTCAAATAACGTACTGTCCCCCAAATCAAGGACTGTTTCACACTTCAGTTTTGTTTAAAAAATACTAAAGACAAACGAAATATGCCCTTTAAGGAGAATCAAGTTCAAGTTCATACAATTAAGGCCAGCAAGAGGCAGGCTGTTTGTCGATGTCTGAAAATCGCCAAACCTTTTGGTTATAATAATAATATAAAAACAAAAATAAATTCATTAAACCCATGAGAATTGTTGAATCACTAATGATAGCCAATAGATAGTCATTTAAAAACACAATCAACCAAAAAAGCAATCATAAGAACAAATATTTGCACAATCTATTAATGTGAAAACAACATATATGAATTTACATAAATTCAAACAAGTAAATCATGGAAGACGAACTTACTTTCAAGTTTCAACATATCGAAATTAAGCTTTCAACAAAATCCTTGGCAAAGCTCCAACATAAACAACCTTTGTTTCCATCATCAATACTAGTTTTATGCACGGTAACTCTTGTTCGCTCCACTCTATGATCCCTCCAATTATAGATAATTGCTTCGCGTTCTTCACTACTAGACAATAACAGTGTATCACCATCATTTGAAAGAAACAGTGGAAAGAGTCGAAGATAATGCTTCAGATTGAAACCAAAGTCATAGTTCAATTGAAGATCATGATAACTGATTTTAAGAAATTGAGTCCAAGACTCTTGAACCCCAAATTCCTTCATCAGCCATATAATAAAATCAGTTTCCTTGTAACAATAAGAAAAACAAAGACAGTCACCCAAGACACCAACACATGGCTCTGCAGGCGGAACCTCATCAAAACCCCGAGGCAACCGATACTGATTGTATGTCTCAGTCTCCAAATCAAGTGAAACAATAACACTCTATTCAACCTTAACTGCTTTGATGTGAAGAGTTATTAGAGTTAAGTGTTGTGGATTTCGTGATTTTGATTTCTTGATGTGAAATTTGACAAAATTAGGATCGGAAATGAGAGTGTTCCAAGGGTTACTTACACATTTGAATCGAAGAAGAGATTTTACAGGAAGTAATGAAAGGATCTCGGTGAGGAGATCATCGGAGAAGAACACCGGTGACGGAGTTGTAGTCATCGCTGATTGTTAACGATTTCCAATATCAATGCACCTTAGCTGTAGTGTTATTGAACTGTTGTGAAATGAGTAAAAATAAAGCACAAAGAAATACTTCACATTTTCACAACAACACCGGTAAATTTGTCATTGACTAGTAATATTAACAACCATTATTTGCGACTTTGTGACTTTTTTCTCTCTCACTTTTTATTGGTTAAATACAGTAAAAAGAGAGCGAAATATGGATTTTATTGAGTAAATAGACAATTACCTCTTTGAAATTGTAAGTTTCCCCGATTACCCTACTGAAAATTCACAAAACTTCAATTATCCCCATGAAATTGCACAACGTTAATCAATTTACCCTCCCGTCAAATTTTTCTGTTAGTCAACATGATGTTTTGTAAATCTCCCCCGTGAAGTTTTGCACTTATGTGCAAAATACCCCTCGAACTTGATTTTTTTTTTCTTTTCTTATCCTTCTCAAAAGATATTAAAGGCAAACAATTAACCGTTAACTTTAATAATTTAAACTCTACAATATTACAATCCAAAATCCAAAATTCACACTAAAAATTCGCAAAAAGGTCTTAATAATGCAAGAAAAATCATCTGCAATTCATACTAAAAATTCGCAAAAATATCTTAATAATGCAAGAAAAATCATCTGCATTAGTTTTGACACAGGTGGAGGAAACAAAGTAGCATAGTTCTTGTCATTTCTTAAAACATATTTCATACAACAAACAATATTAAAACATTTTTTTAGAAGAAACCAAGTAGCATTTTATTGTCATTTCATACACAGGTAGAGGAAACCAAGAAGCTATATTTACTATTTCTTTTTAAAAGCATCTTACTGCCTCACGAGCTGCTCCATGGCAGCTTCTTGAAACATTTCATACAACAAACAATTATTGAAACAGAGATAACAAGCTAAAGTAATGACTTACAGAAGAAAAAAATATATAAATTTTTAAGTTTGGGGGTATTTTGCACATAAGTGCAAAACTTCAGAGGGGTATTTGCAAAACATCATGTTGACTAACAGAAGAATTTGACAGAGGGGATATACTGATTAACGTTGTACAATTTTAGGTGGGTAATTGACGAAACTTACAATTTTAGGAGGGTAATTGCCTATTTACTCAAATTTCATTTATCTTTGTCATTTTAGAGTAAATGATCGATTAAACCCTCAAATTGAAACTTCAAAAAACTCTCAATTTTGCGAAACTTCAAAAACCTCCATGAATTTGCTAAGCGTCCGTCAAATACTCTTTCTGTTTTACCGTTAGACCCTGTGGTTTGGTCGTTAGTTGTACATGTGCCACCTCCATGTGGATAGAAGGTTATGTCACGTTACATGGGGTAATCGACTAATTTTTGTTAATTACCCTGTGATGTGGCATAACCTTTGGTCAACTCGTACGGTTAACAGTCACATCATAAGACCAAACGGCAAAAATAGATGGAAGAGGATACTTGATAGACGTTTGACAAAATCGTGGATGTTTTGAAGTTTCGCAAAATGCAGGGGTCTTTTTATGAAAGTTGCAATTTCGGAGGGAGGGGGTAAGTGATCATTTACTCGTCATTTATTGTGTCGGCTAAGCCATAAAATACATATCCAAATCTTTCACGCACGTTGTTCCCGACTAATGCCGTACCATAATCAAGGTGTTAGTAGTGTTTTTTACTAGTTTGAACAACCCATAGTAGAAAACAATTTCTCGAACACATTGTGCTGAACTTGTTCTAGTGAAGCCAATTTTTTACTAAACAAAGTATGTTATTTCAGGAGAGTTTTTCCCACCCTTTTCATTTTGTTCAGATTACTAAATATAAAATGTTGTAGGGTGTTAGAGGGTTTTTTAACGTGTTTTTACACTGTTCAAACTCTATGATCCTGAATGTTGTACAGCTCATGAGAAGCCAGGAGAGTGGGAAAATAAATTCTCTTATTTTAAAGAAGTCGCATAAAATATGGGTTCAGTGTGGCCTAACGGTCCAACCAAGCCGAACCACATTTATTTAGTTACGTTATTTGAGTATTTCTTATCCTATCCTCCATGCTTCTCGTATGTCATCTATTTTTTTCCCTATTTTGCCTCTGTTTAAACTATACTCCTATAATCCAAAACTTAAAAACACACTTCGAATTATATAATCAGAATCATGTCAATATAAAGACTTGACCAGCGTCTTTCTCCCATTTCTTCAGTTACGTATTTTTCCCTAAAGTACTTCTAAGCCCCTCAAAATCTAAATCTTGCTACATAGTGTCATTTTTGAAGCCAAGTTGCTCGGATCCATCACTTTTGAGACATGTTCCATGACTACACAAAACGATGGTTCACATTTGCTCAAACATTTGGTGGTTTATTTGTTTTTTTCTTCTCGGTGGCGATTCTTTTTGGATTTATAAACCAAAATGTATTGTTCAACATTTCAGCTTCTAAAATTCAAAATATGTTCAGGGAGGCTCAATTTTGATTTCTCTCGTAATTTTCTTCATCATATTGATTTTCCCATGTATTGTTCAACATTTCAGATATGGAGGCACACATTGATCGTGTTAGAGGCAACAAGATGAACATGACTGCCTCGACTAGGCAAAAGCGAGCTAGGAAGGCGAATCGTAACAAAGCTAGACCATCTCAGGTGCTAGAGCCTAACCATTTCTTTCAACCTGAGCCAACAAAGCTAGCATATGAAGAGTCTGAACAAAAGGAGCATCAGAAGGAGGCGCTGACACAACCTCAACAGCCATTTCTTGGTGACCCCGAGTACACATTATTAATGGTCCTGTATTTGCACCGCATAGCTAAACCTCAGACGTCATTTTTTCTCTTCAAACTTATTTTAAGTTATTCTTTCTTTTTAGTTATTTACTCCAATTGGATGTCTACCAAACATTTCTCATAATTCATTCATTCATTGAAACAAACAAGATTTTCATATCTTTAGCTTTTAAATAGAGGCAATTGTTTTTTTATGGCGTCCGGGGTTCGAACCCCGGACATTCGAACCCCGGACATTCCATATATTATATTATGCATTTTACTTACCAACTGAGTTAAGTTTACGGGGTCAGATGTAATTGTTTTACATTAAAGTAGAAGAATGTTTGTATTTTCTCCAACATTCTATAATTACCTTAATATTTTAATGAATGATTGAAAATACTAGTATATGTTAAGGCTAGCTGCCCATGTAATAGAAGACATAATCCAATAATTGGTTAGGACATGCAATTCAAGTCTTGATCGTGCATCCATGTCATATCCTACTTCCTACAATTAATAATTATTGTGAGGGACGTACATGCACCATTGAAGAAAATTCCCTAGATATTAATTCATGTATATTCATGTTACATATGTATATAAATAAGTCTCTCTTCCTTGACCTACTTATAATTTGTGAACTCCACCTTTTTTCAACGTTACTTGAGATTAGAGAATGGCTTTTACAAATATCCGATTTCTGGCTTTCATGCTTCTGATCACATCCATGTTGGTTCCATGTAGTTTTGCTTATGCCAATGGCGATGACTATGGCACCAAAAAACAAGATGTCACCCAGAAACCGAATTTAAATGATAAACTTTTTTCCAACAATATTGGTATTCAAGGCCTTGTTTACTGTAAATCTGGCTCTAAACTCATCCCACTTGAAGGTAATTACTCTCTCAATCTCATTAAGCGTGTTTAAAGTATTTTTTCAGTCTTTTTTTTATTAAAGGGAAAGAAGTATTTTTTTCAGTATTAGACTACTTTGACATGACTCCAACCCAACAAATTTTGAGGCATAAGGCAAATGTTAAGTTGGTGCATTTCTAATAATGTTTTAGTAAAATTATAACTATTTTTTTTTAAGTTTTAAAATTAAAACCATTTATTAAACTAACTAAAATAGGGTGTTCTACCAAAAAAAAAAAACTAAAATAGGGTGTGTTTGTTAATTTTTTAAAAAACAAAGCCACTTTTAACATTTTAATAATGTTTACTTAAGATATTTTAGAAAACCCTTTTATTAAAAAAACAATTTTGACTAAAAAATGAAAAGGATTCCACAAAAACTTTAAAATGAAAAGCTAACCCTAGTTTTTTCAAAATCTATTTTTTTCTAGAAATGTAATAACCATAAAAATAATCTCTTTCGAAAAAGTGATTTTGATGATAGTAAAAAACATTAATTAGCTTCAATTCTTTTTGTAAATCTCCAAAAGAATCTATGTTATGTTTAAAGCATAATATTTTTTGAAAATTCAAAAGAAACACACTAATAATCGACTTGTTCATTTTTTCTTTTTCAATCGATAATAAGATCAGTTGGTTTAGTCTTTATTGAGATAATATATTAATATATAGGGTCGGATATGAGTCTCTTGAAGATATCAACTAAGTTTGTGATGTCTAAGTCCCCTTGATATTTAACCACACTATTATTTATATATCGATAAAAATAATATTCTCTTTCACAAATTTATTGATCAAAAAAACATATTCGTGTATAGGGGCCGTTACAAGGATAGCATGCGAAGCTGCAGATGAATATGGCTTTGAAACAAAACCATTCTCTTTCTTAAGTGATGCAACCAATGAAAAGGGCTATTTCCTTGCAACATTGTTTCAACAGGAACTGGTTGCAGAAAAACGGGTGCTGAAGGAGTGTAGGGTATTCCTTGAAGCTTCTCCTTTGAACAACTGCAATTATCCCACAGATTTTAACAAAGGAATTAGTGGTGCTGATCTTCATTCTTATCACTTCCTCCATGACAATAAGATGAATTTGTATACCGTGGGACCTTTTATTTTCACCTCAACACCCAAATCAATCTCTAATGGGTATTAGATGATTGGAAAACTCTTAGTCCCATGATTTTTTTTTTCTTTTTCCTTTTCTAGTTCTAAATGTGTTTGATTTGATGATTGTTTTCCATTTTGTATCATCCAGATTCTAGTATATAGGAAAAAGTTATGTAACTTCTATCTACAAAAGTGAGAACAAAAGGTCATTATGAAGAATAAAAGTCTTAAAAATGCTCTTTTGATTTGATTTTATTTGATGGTTGTTTTCCATTTTGCATCATCTAATATATAGGAAAAATTTCTGAACTTCTATCTTAAAAGTGAGAAAAAAATATCATTGTGAAGAATAAAAATGTTAAAACACTCTTTTTGAACATAGACTCTTAACATTCATACTTTCTTATTGAAACTAATGTAAATCTTATCATTTTATGTGGAATATATAAAATATTGGATAAAACAATGTAATTTTTCATATTAATTGTACTTAATAAAAGACTGGGTGTTTGAATGAACTTTGAAAATGAAATGTTTCTAACACTGAAATCATTTCTCTCAAATAAAAACATTGAAATCATCCATGACAATAATATGAATTTATATACAGTGGAACCTTTGAAATTTTATTGGATAAAATCAATGTAAATCTCATCATTTTACGTGAGTTTCTTATTTATGGAGTTTCTTCGTATTTGAGTATGAATAATAAACCCAAAAAAGAGTAGGAAAACCAATTAAAAAAGAAAAAAATTATGGCTTTCACTAAGTTGATTAAGTTGTTTTAAAAGACTTGTTTCACTATTTTGAAATTAAATGGATCTCACTATTGTTTAAAATATTGTTTAATCAATAAGATTTCAAAGGCATAATTAAAAATTAAATGGATCTCACTATTTTGAAAATATGCCCAACTATAATATATAGATTTCTACGGTTGTCACTATTGGGTTTAAGTGAGTAAGGGTCGCATTGATTATGAATGAGATTTAATGTTGAATATATAAGATGTGACCTATATTCTAAACGACTTAAGGTTTTGGATAAAGATATGGAGTCTATTTCTTGTGGTATTGAAACATTAATTGACTCGTTGCCTGCGACGCTCATCAATCTCTTCAACAAATAGTATCGGAGTCAGATTCAAATTGATGGGAGAGAAGGAGTGGGATTCTTGTCTTTGGATAAAGTATGGAAATGTAGGATCCTCAGTCCCTTGCTCTGTTTGCTGGCCTCTTAATCATTATTCTGCTCGACATTGTTTGATGTTCATCCAATTTTGTCCTTTTGGTTGTCATTCGACATGTTTCTTTTTGTATCTTTATCTTTGATTTCTCTCCTTATTTATTTATCTTGTATCATCTCAAATACTTCTTGCACTTTGG
>Ga0228711_1004901_pt1 | contig 20441 bp, 6 predicted proteins | sample MedpolnodulmetaG_2_FD_177996 | JGI IMG/M metagenome (GOLD analysis project Ga0228711, IMG submission 177996) | Root nodule microbial communities from Medicago polymorpha collected in Santa Monica, California, United States - brown nodules | ecosystem: Host-associated > Plants > Roots > Nodule... | reverse complement strand
CTGCTAAATAGCAGAACCGAAAACAAAACAGGGAACAAAGGCGCGCCTGGCAGCTGAAAAGAGCATAACAGAGGGAAGAAAAACTGATAAACCACTTCCTGCTACAAACAATACATTATAAAAAAAATCTTATAACAACACAATTAAATATGCATAATTTTTTAAAAAGACTATAAATCTTATAACACAAATTTTTCTAAATACCGAAGATCAATTCAAATTAAAATAACATTTTTATCATAGAAAATTCAAAAATAACATTTTTACGGTCTATCCAAATGGAACCTCCTTAGCATAACTGAAACTTAAAAGACACTATCACCATAACAAATTGGAAACATTGTTCATTAAAAAGCATAACAACAAGCAAAAGAGAACTCCGTACAAACCATAATCAACAGTCAATACTATTTTGGAGGTACAGGAACAGTGCCATAAAAGGTTAACCTAGTCTCTAATAATAAAGTCTTGTAACAAAATCAAAACCATATGCATCAGACTCAAAAATTAAACAAGTCTTGTGCATCATTTTCATATTCATTCTCCACATGAGAAGTAGATTCCAAAATTAGTACTAAATCCATGAAAATTCATTTTCTAAAAAAATAACTTATATAAAACTAAGCATCAAGCATCGTTCATAAACAAACAACAACCAATGAGTCATTATACCTTTGTATGCATATTCATATATCCATCATGCTAGCTGCTCAAGATAAGGGTAGCTATAACAAAATAATCATTCAGCCATTAATCTCAAATCTAACAAACTGAAGGAAATCAAAAAGCGAAGCCAATTTATATTAAGCTCCATCAAATCATTGTACCACATCAGAAAATAATCAAGTTTCATCCAACTCCCTCGCTCAAATTAAAACAGATACTTCGGTAAATGCGGAGGCAAAGGCAGGTTAGCCACGTACTTAAACTGTTACAAGAGATACCATGTCATTGAAATAGCCAAAGTAAAATCTAAGGAATGTGATGAAAAAATAGCCACCTTGACTGATTGTATTTCTCCGGAGTAGCATCAAATGACCCTTCCCGTTTTGACATATACAAATCATATAAGATGAGGACACATTCTTTCGACTCAGCTGGTTTACATTCTTTCGATCAGCGATTGTGAAGATGAAGAAAGAGTGAAAGTCAACAAGCGTTAAGCTCGACGTCAAATTGCAACGGCATGAAGCTCGACGGTGTGAAGCTCATAGTTGAAGGGAAAAAAAACATTCAAATCAGAATGTTATCAACATTATACTGTGACCCTGAATCAACGTAGTATACATTTAGAAAGTGAATTCATTTTTTTGTGGCACTTCACCTAATATAAATCACAAGGTATGAACAAAAATGAAACAAAAACTGAATTGAATCAACACAAAACTAAATTGAAGCAAAATTAGACTTACATTTGTTGTGATTGTAAGGCCCTCTTGAACACTTCACCTGAGATTTAAACAAAAAATATAGAGTTATGAAGTTATGAAATTAGATAAAAAAATAATAATAAAATTGATGTTAGAAAGCTCTTATCGTGAAAAAAATTCAAGAAATAGCCAAAATAAAACATAATACAAGAACAACACTTCAAAAATCACACACAGTAGGCTCAAACTAACTCACAAATCACACATAATAGGTTCTTAACTCAGTAAATCACACATAATAAGTACAAACTAACTAACAAATCACATGAACAAAATACCTGAATCGATCCAAGTTCGAATCCAAAGCTGAAATAAAAAAAAAATTATAAATCAGAGTTCGACCCAACCTTAAATTTCATTGAAAAATATAAACTTTCAGAAGCAACATGAACGAAGAGTAATAAACGAGTTAGTGCATTACCACTTTCTGGGTTCAATTGAATCTTAGGGTTTCAAATGATTTTAAGGATTTCTAAGTTCAATCTATGGGTTTGAAGAGTTCTATGGGTACTGGGTTCCATTGATTTAGACGGGAGAGAGGGTGAGTTGTTGAGTGTGAGAGTTTGACGGGTTCTGGTGAGATGACGACGATTTCAACGAGTTCTGGTTCTACGGATTGGGTTCAATGGAGTTTGGTGAGAGAAGAGCGTTTCAGTTTTCCGGAAATATGGAAATGAATTGCGAAAGAGAATGGGAGGGAGAGAAAGAAAAGAGGAAATGGTTTTTGAGGAAAGGGAGTTGTGTTTTGTTGATTTGTGAGAAAAGAGAGAGTAAAAAAATGGGAGGGAGACTGAAAAAAGGAGCGCGTTGATAATTTTTGGGAAGAGGGAAACGAAAATGTGAAAATTATAGGGGGGAAATGTGATTTTTATTTTATTTTTTTTACAATCATTTTGAAGTCTTCTCTCTTAATAAATTTTAAATTTAATTTAAAAATTAAATAAATTTGACATCTACTAACAATAAAAGTTGAAGTACATCAAAATTTCATAATCGTCATTTTTAAATTAATCTACAATTACCACTGCTATAATAATAAAATAAGAAAATCTTACTCCAGGAAAAATTCATAATTATCCTCGATTAAACTCATAGTCTCAATTTTATGGATTCAATCTTCATTTTACAAAATAAAAATCTAATTCATTCATTATTTTGAAAATTATTATATAGTATATTTTTGTTTATGTTCCAGACTTAACTAATTTCCCATGTATCGTTGTTTTTCAGATTAATCACTTTGAAGTCTAACTAATTATCGGTGTAAGTCGATCTGAAAAACTATCACATTAGAAACATATTTAACATGGAATCCACTGAAAGATTCTTCGACATAGCCTACTTCCAGGATTTCAAAACGAGTGATCAAACTCACAACTCTTACCCTATCTGAAAGAATCATGTAGTCAAAGTAGTTGGATGAATGTTCAACGACTGGTCAAAATCTTTATCGACTAATCAAGCTTACAACTCTCACCCAAATGACAAGATTCTTCGACCCAAACTGCTTACAAGATGTCAAAACGACCGATCAAACTCACAGCGCTTACCCTAACTGAAAGAATCTCGTAGTTAAAGTACTTCGATGAATATTCAACGACTAATAAAAAATTTAATCGACTAATCAATCTTACAACTCTCACCCTAATGACAATATTCTTCGACCTAGACTACTTCTAAGATGCCAGAACCACTGATCAAACTCACAACTCTTTCCCTAATTGAAAGAATCTTGGAGTCAAAGTACTTGGATGAACGTTCAATGACTGATCAAACTCTTGTTATCGAATAACCAAGCTTACAAATCTAACCCTGATGAAAACTATAACCCTAATGACAAGATTCTTTGACCTAAACTAATTCAAAAATTTCAAAACGACTGATCAAACTCACAACTCTTTCTCTAACTGAAATAATCTTGGAGTCAAAGTACTTGGATGAACATTCAGTGACCAATCAAACTCTTGTTATCGACTAACCAAGCTTACAAATCTAACTCTAATGAAAACTACAACCCTAATGACAAGATTCTTCGACCTAAACTACTTCCAGGATTTCAAAACGACTTATCAAACTCACAACTCTTACCCTAACTAAAAGAATCACGGAGTCAGGGTACTTGGATGAACGTTCAACGACTAATCAAACTCTTGTTATCGATTAACCAAACTTACAACTATCACCCTAATGACGAGATTCTTTGACCTAACCCAATTCAAAGATTTCAAAACGACTAATCAAACTCACAACTCTTACCCTAACTGAAAGAATCTTGGAGACAGAGTACTTAGATGAACGTTCAATGACTAACCAAACTCTTTATTGACTAATTAAGCTTACAACTCTCACCCTAATGACAAGATTCTTTGACCCAACCTACTTCAAAGATTTCAAAACGACTGATCAAACTCACAACTCTTACCCAACTGAAAGAATCTTGGAGACAGAGTACTTGGATGCACAATCACTTACTAATCAAACTCTTGTTATCGACTAACCAAGCTTACACCACTAACCCTAGCGACAACTCTCACGCTAATGACAAGTTTATTAGACCTAACATACTTCAAAGATTTCAAAACGACTCATCAAACTCACAACTCTTACCCTAACTAGAAGAATCTCGAAGTCAAAGTACTAGGATGAACGTTCAATGACTAATCAAACTCTTTAACGACTAATCAAGCCTGTAACTCTAACCCTAACGACAATAGTCTTCGACCTAAATTGCTATAATAGTTAGATCAATAGGTTACAACGACTAATCAAACCCACAACTCTTACCCTAACAACAAGAATCTTATATTGAAAGTACTCGGATAAATGTTAATTGATTAATCAAGATATTCACTACGTGGTTTGTATTTAATTAATTTTATCGTTATTATTAAAACTAATTTATAAATTCAATATACATAACAAATTACAACTATTTTTCAAACACATTGAAATGAAAATAACATAATAATACATTAATTAAATAAACTCAAGAATAAAAAAATGCAAAAACAAATTCTTAAAAATACAAAAACTCAAACTGGCTAACGAATAAATGTTTTGCGTATTTTAATGTTCATTTACCTTAACCCATTCAAAAATTATGTACACACTTCGGTCACCAAAATAAAGTAAAACTAGAAATTTTAGATTTATTCAATAAATAAAAAATAAATTCCAATTACAAACGTTTACATTACTTCTACTAAAATTGTCATCATTTTCAAATTTCCCATTTAAGTAAAAAATATCTAATTGCAGAAATTATATTTTCGTTTTCCGTGGGATTACAACAAAGTTTAGTGATATTAAGTGACATTAACCAATTGTAAGTGGGATTACAACAATGTTTAGTTATAATAATAGCAATTTTGGTTTTTTCTAGTGATATTAATAGCAATTTTTGTATTGGGCTAATACAAAGACAAAAATTATATTCAGCCCATAGTCACTTAGTTCTAAAACAAGGGCCCAAGTCCAATACACAAGTGACCAAAAAACAGCAATTAAATATTATCATTTATTCTAATGGTGGGACCGCGTGTACTGTTCACGCAGAAACATTCAGCGGGTCACCCATGCCTTTCTCTCTCCAAATCTTAACCATCAACATTAAAATAATAATAAATGAACGGTCCAGATTTAATTTAGAGTCATTTTTGCACAACTTTTGCATGGTGCACAAATCTTTTCCTTGTGCATTGTAAACCCCACCAGCTATTGCTGTCTCCATTGCCTTGGTTGTTAGATAGTTTACCATTTTTTTCTTTCTGACTGGTAAAATTACTAGGTTAATTGTTACATTTCTTTGTCTGGGTTTGAATATGTTTAACTCTTTAACCCTTAGCTCTCGATAACTTGAATTACCTTACTAACCCTCCATAGCTTACCATTACTTGTTACCGCCCACTCCACCATTTTTGCTGTGAAAATAACACTTAATTGTTTACACACTGCTTTCAACATTCTATAATAATATGACATCTAGGTCTGTTTGCATGTCTGAAACATTTCGATTTTATTTTCATTTTTAACATTTGTGTTTTATTTTGTATTTTTGGAAAACAATCAAAAAAAATTATAAAACTATTTTCATTATTGTTTTGAAAACGCATTGTCGATTGTTACTAGTTAGCATCTTATCTTATTTTATCTTTGATTACAATTAATGTCAGAACCCTTCACCATCCTAATATCTTACCACCACTGGTGCACTCATTTGTCAGTTGGAGTAAGATCATCAAAGTTTTTGTGTCATTTTTCCCACATTATTTTGACACGAACCATCTTAGAAGATTGAGATTCTCCTCATTGGTGGTAGTCCAGTGGAAATATCTACCATTCAATCATATTCTTCTCATGTGGTAGAATAGAGGTAAGTGACTTAGACTTAATTGCACACGATGTTCACAGTAGGAGATCCGTCTACGTTATCGTGTATTCCTTTAATCTCTTTTTATAAGCACATCTGACTTTTTCACACGTATTAAAACACGTTGTCTTTTAATGTCTAACTTTAAGAGTAAATAGGCAATTACTAAGGATGGCAATATGGGCCAGCCCGCCCCGTTTAGGCCCAGTCCACTATTAGCCCGCCAAAAACGGGGTGGGGCGGGGCGGGCCAACTTGAGGGGGTGGGCTCAACTCACAACCCGCCCCGCCTGAAAGCGAACTAGCGGGCTGGCCCGTCTATTTTTAAAAATATTTTTTTGTCGATTTTTATTAAGAAATACGCTACTATTAAAAAAACAATAAATTCAATATAAAGACTTTAACATTAAACAAATCTCAAAATAAATCATACATCAAACATAAAACAAATTACAAAATAAATCCAACAACATGAAATAAGTCTCAATATAATGCAGTGGTGAATCAGTTTATTTCTAGAGGTAGTGGACTAATGCTGAATCAGTTATCACTTATCACTATCAGAGAGAGTGGGACAATTTGAGGTTGGGTATCATTTGACCCAATTGTCTATGGGGTATGTAACTTCAAAATTCAGTCACTAATAGTAAAAAAAAGAGTTTAATAAGCTCGCAGGCCAGCCCGCCCCACCCCGCTATGACCCGCTTTTTCAGCGGGCTTAATAGGGCGGGCCAACTAGAGAGATGTGCTCAAAATCTCACCCCAGCCCGCATAAAATCGTGGGTTAAACGGGCTGGTCCGACCGGCCGGACCTGTTTTGTCACCCCTAGCAATTACCCTCCTGAAATTGTAAGTTTCGTCAGTTACCCCCCCTGAAATTAACAAAACTTCAATTACCCCCTTGAAATTGCACAACGTTAATCAATTTACTCCCTCTGTCAAATTCTTCTGTTCGTCAACATGACGTTTTGCAAATATCCCCTAAAGTTTTGCAATGTGCAAAATGCCCCCTGAACCAATATATGGTTGTATACCGTCAAAACTTAGTTAATATGCTCCACAATTTAGTGGTAATGCAGTCACTTTTAAGGATAAGAAAAAAATATAAATTTTCAAGTTCAGGGGCATTTTGCACATAAGTGCAAAACTTCAGGGGGGATATTTGCAAAACGTCATGTTGACTAACAAAAGAATTTGACGGAGGGGGTAAATTGATTAACGTTGTTCAATTTCAGGGGGGTAATTGACGAAACTTACAATTTCGAAGGAGTAATTGCCTATTTACTCCTAACTTTAACTTTCCATATTTTAAAATAAATTTATAGTATCAATGAGAGGTATGTTTGGGAAAATGCACCTAGTCAATCGCACATGAGATTTAAGGACCGAAAACTTTCTTTAAAAGGAACTTATAATTAAAATGGAGGAAGTGATATCTCCTTTATTGTCTATGCAAGATTCACATTCTAAAATCGAAGAATGTAGGTGGTTGTTCCGAGGAGTTGGATTACATCTAACTGTTTTTTAGGTAAAAGTTAGTCATTTTCTATTACAGAAATGATATATTGACATTTGAAGTTGTCAGACCACCGTATTTGTATACGGTCCATCCACCTTTTCCCCCATTTTTTAATAATTATTTCTCTGCCTCGATTTGCGTCAGTCTTGATTTTGAGAGATTTAAGCTACTGTGTGCATACCAACAATTTTTTTAAGTTGTCAAAATATCACTGTGTGCATACCAACAATTTTTTTAAGTTGTCAAAATATCACTGTGTGCATACCAACAATTTTTTTAAGTTGTCAAAATATCACAGCTCTTTCTGTTATTACCAAAGGGTTTATACAAATGATTGGACTTTCATCTCACTTGATTAATTTAACTCGCCATAAAAAAATATCTAATTTTTTTTTGGTCAATAAAAAAAGATATATTTAATTCATGTTAGAGCAATTTAAAATTTGCATCATATAAAAGAAGATATCCAATTAATTTTTTTATTTGAGGAAGATATCCAATTCCACTTAGAGCGAGTTTAGCTTGTGTTTGGATGTTTGTTCAGTTTCTAATTCCCGCTTTCCAAAGCTATTTGACCGTAGAAACGCTGAGGCAACAAATGTAAGCTTTTGATGACGTGTGTTGGAAAGGATTCCCGCCATGGTTCCAAACATGTAATTACATAACTTGCCAAACACGAACCAACAATTAAAAAATTATCAAGCTTGACAGGAGAAAGTACTTCAAGGATTTCACTGACCTATCAAATCTGTTATTGTTTGATGTTTTTGTGTTTACATAATCAAAATCAGCTGCTGACATTTGAGTAATAACGGCAAATGTTGAATTACAGCAGGTTGTTTTATTCCTCAATTACAATTGCTATCAGTTTCAATTATACAAAAAACATAGCTTCACATGATTATGTTGTGATCATCCAAAGACAGTTATGGAAAGTTATAACTGCCAATGATACTGCCTCTGGGTCTCTATTGAAGGACAAGGAAAAAGAAACTCAGTAAACTACATTTCTGGCCAATCAACAGCTTCAAAAATAGTAGATTAAAGATGCTGTGAGGGGGAGAGAGAGAAATCAAGTTTTGAACTTATGAGCGAACTTTTGGGTGATTTTCTCAACTCCTTCCCTACAATCACCAGCAACTCGCTTTGTACCTTCTTTTACAGTTAATCCAAATTCGACGGCACTATGCTGTAACTCGCTGGCTGACTTGCCTGCCTTTGAGATGGCAGCTTCCCCGAATTCTTCAGCCTGTAATTTTGTTTTGGAGGCCCATTCCTTCAATTTTGATATAAATTGGGAAACCATGAGGATGATCTTGTCGATTGTTTCTCTGCATTTTCCTCTGAGATCTGCACCCATTCGTTTGAGCTTCTCCAATAAGCTTTCAGCCCTGTCAACTGACCCTTGAGTTGAGTACTGCTCCCCAGCATTGAGCCATGTAACTTCGGCTGAAGCCTCCTTGCGGAGGTCTTCGTCAACCACCACTTTGATTCCGTGCCTCTCCCAACGATCTCTAGCCTCCTCTAATGCTCTTGCTTGTTCTCTCACTCGTTTGGCTTCATCCTCTGCCCAAGTTCTGATTCCAAACAATTAACATGTATTTAAAACATTTATTCTGGTTTTTGATGAGCTTAGAAGAGCTATGATTTTGACTCAAGAATAAAAGACACATAAAACTTGTTTTTTCTGAACTAATTCATCTATGTGAAGAAACAACTGTTAAGAGTACTATGAAGTGCCAAACATCAGTGCACAAATTCAAGTAGGTCAAGAAAAAAAAGTGCACTGAAAATACAATTGCAAGCAATTGTTATATAATATGGTGGCTGCAAAACAAATATGCAAGCAAGAGATAAACACATTCATGGTGATTGTCTGTTTAATTAACATAGTATAGATGTCAAAAATTTGAGTTGTTACCACTTATTTTGTTTTTCATATTTCATTCACTCATTTTCTTGAGACACAAGCACTAACGTGCCGAAGCATATCGCAATAACAACCATTGTTACCACTTATTTTGTTTTTCATATTTCATTCACTCATTTTCTTTTGAGACACAAGCACTAATGTGCCGAAGCATATCGCAATAACAACCATAGTAGCAGACATGGGAGGCTGTACTATTAGCTAGTTGACTTGATATTTGTGAGAAATCGTATATTAAACCTTTTGGATTTGAGTATTACTTTATTATTTCTCTAATTGGAAGTTCATATTCCTTAGTACTACTATCACCTCCCTCACACCTTGATTGGATGGTATGGAATACTTGTTTAATTCAATCCCAAACCAAAGGAAAAAGTGGAGAATAAAAGACATTTGCCAATGATTCTAGTTATCACTTTTTTAGCATAAATATTGTTAAGAGACCCAACCCACATTGAATTAGATATGGCCTGAAAATGAGTCTAAGTGGGAGACATCTCTCACCTTTCAAGCTGGTTTTGTATGATTGAGTTAGGCTCACCCAAATTCTAAGATGGTATCAAAGCCTATCCAAGATCTATTGGCCACATACTATCAGGCCTCTCGGGTCAAACTCCAGATGTCCAGTCTTGGGCATGAGGGAGGTGTGTTAAAAGTCTCACATTGGATGAGATATGGCCTAAAAATGAGTTTATGCATGGGAGGCATCCTTCAACTTACGTTAAGTTAGAACTAACTCAAATTCTAAGATATATCAAACCATAACTGAGAGTTGATGAGACATATTTTAGTTGCCTTTAAAAGTTTCATGATTTTACCTAGCCATGGACAAGGCTTTTCGTTCAACCTCTAGATCATATTGTAAACGGGTAATTTCGTTGTTTTCAACTTCTGCTTGCTCCCGAAGCTTTTTGATCCTCTCTTTTTCATATGCTATTTCTACCTTGTTACTCATAAGACTTTGTAATTGATCCTGAACCTCATTCCTTAGCTTTGAAAAAACCTCCATTTCTGATTCAATAGCAGCACGTTCTTTCTCCAAGGCAACACTGTCTTCTTCTCTCTGAACTCTTAAGGTTTCTAACTCATGTTTTGCCTCTTCTGCCATTTTTTCAATTGCATTGCTCTTTTCCCTCTCTAACAAAAGCTCCTGTTCATAACTGGCATTAATATCTCTCTCAACTTGAGCTACTAAAGCACTATGTGCAGCAACAGCATTTTCAGCAATAGATTCTGCTTCAATGCGTGCAAGCTCTTCACTAACTATGTCAGAAGCATCTCCAGTAGCAAGGGCAATAGCGGCTTGGGCTTTTGTCACAGGTTTATCTGGTTGGAACAATCGTGTATAACCTTGAATAAACAGCCCCCCATCCAGAGGGAAAAAAATGAACAAGTCAACTAAAAGCAGATTCAAAACAAGTAGAAGAAAACGAATATCAAATAAGCTTTTATTATGAAGCAGATCTCAAATATTTAAACATATTTATTATTTACGAAGAGAATGAATTACCAAATGCAAGAGAAATTATTCCCTGCTCCCCAGAAGAAAGATCAGCTACTAGTGCAGGGCATGCATTAGGATGTATCTTATCAGTGTCTATAAAACCAGAAAGTCGGTGCAGCATCTGCCATTAGATTCAATAAATATGTTCATCAGTTCAATGCAGATGGAATCAAGATGGCTTAAGAATATAACAAGATTAAACTGCGAGTTGAGCAACCTTTCTGTCAGCTTCAGGAAGCTGTCTTTTCTCTAGGGCCATTTTCCAGCTGACAAGATCCTGGCGCGATAAAGGGCTGCAGAAATTAACATGAGATAGGGAGATCATAGTTATAGTCTGTCATATAAAGCTATAAGCATGTCTGAAACAGAATGAGATACATCTATGCACTAGGTAAAAACAAAAAAGTAGTTTTTTCTCCAAAAATAAAAAGTAGAACTGCAAAAAATTCTGAAGAAAGACTGCGCTTCTACTGAGGGTGGGAAATAGTAACCGCAAACCAGATATTCAGATTCACCAAGAACATACCTTTCAGGGGAGAAGTAAAAAGGGCTATTGTCTTCATTAGCAGACAACTGCGCATCACGTCTTGAGAGCCTGCTTTCAATAAGTCCAGCTTCTGCCAAGCCTGGAAAACAACATTCTTCAGATAACATAATGGCATAGACCAAGTGGTTGTATTGCTAAAAATGATAATCATGTCAAGTTCTGACCTTGAATGGAAGAAAAATCAGGGTCCTCAGGGGTGATGTCATCAAATGCAAGCTCAGTAGCATTATCTATGTACATGGCAGGATATACTTTCGAAACCGCATTCCTGAAAAGTAATCACAAATGCACATGTAATGCCAAATATTACATGTGTAGAAAATAGTAACCCGTTGTATACATCTTGTCATTCATATCATCCAGAAAGAAGAAATAAACTACTACCTTGAAAGAGCACCGCTAGCAGATACCAACCAGCGAGCATATTCACGACGTGTGCATAAACCACCAGGTTGAACATCAGGCTCAATGACCTGAGGAATTAACAGGTTTTAAATGAATAAATTTTTTTTTTTGAAGAAACTAAAATGAAATATAACTCAACAAGAGTGGCTCAAATCGCACAAGGTGTGCCAAAAAGAACCACTCAAAAGGAATACAATGTTAATAGTATGTTACCATAGGGCACAAGGAAAAAATAAAGCGGAGGAAAGACTACACCCTAACACCCATACATAAAAAAGGGTGCCGCCACCAGTCATTGTAACTGAAAGCAGGAGTAAGCATCTTTGCTTTTAGCCATAAAAAAGACATCAGCTTAACAGACTCTAATAATTGTGTCAAATCCTGTGCTTTGTGCTGAAAAATCCTGTTGTTTCGTTCCTTCCAAATGACCCAGACAGAAGTATGCCAAATCAGTTGGAAGTATGAATGAGCAAAATGTGGTAAACCCGCTAACTGACCAAACTGATGGAAATGATCAGCAACCGATGCAGGGGGAATAAAAGAAATACCAACCCACTGACAACCGAGTGAACAGAAATACTCAATCTCATATTATGTGTCTTTTTAAAGTAATGCACACTTCTCAATAAAATCATTAGCTATGTTGAATCAACCAAAAAATAGTTTGTATAGCCTAAAATACTCAAAATTTATTAGAGTGGATGAAATTAGTAGCAGTGGAGTAGTTAGGCAGACTACTAATAATTAAGTGAGGGGATTGTTGGAAAATGTTAATAGAGGTTGTCTTGGTATTGTTAAATGACATGATTTGAGACAGAAATATTGAAGATGAGACACTTTCTTAGTTTATCACTATGATTTGTTTTCTAATCTCCTTATTTAGAATTAGGACTCTTGTAAGTTGAATATCCCTACAAACAGTGGTTAGTGGTTAGTCGTTTGAATCAAGCATTAGCAAAGTTATACTCCCTCTATCTCCTTATTTAGAAAAGGCATGATTCTATTTATGTTATGGTATTGATGTACTCCCTCCGGTCCTTTTCATAAGAGACAATTCCAGAAACTCGCATGGACCAGGGAAATCACTTTTTTGTATTGATGATTCTAAAAGTTTCTTTTTTAACAAAACTATCCTTTATATAATGGTGGACCGAATTACTCCTATGATTAATACTTCACCGGTAAGCCAATTAACGTGCAAGGAGATGTATATATCCAAGGCACTTGCATTGGAAGTTGGTATTTGTTGTTATCATTAACTTTAATTAATAAGGGTATACATGGTATTGGATAATTCATAGAGTTTAAATTTGAAGATTGTTTCTTATAAAAAGGACAAAAAAAAAACTCATTTTGTCTCTTATAAAAGGACCGGAGGGAGTACTCAATAACATTCAAGCTCTTATTATGTTTCTCCTCCTTTTATCTATAACTCATAACTTCAACACATGCACATCTTTCAGTAAGTAATTAAATTGCACACATTTTACTCTACAAAATAATCCTAAACCTACTATTCCTTCAATAAAAAGAAAAATAAAGCTAAATGGAATTATTCATTTCAGTTGTTTTCAAGGTCTTTTTTCCCAAAAGAAAGATAGATTGTTCTTTCCAGCATCACAAATAAGATAGAGCATGGCTTAGTAACACAACACAATGGACCAAATATATAGCTCAAGTTTAAGTCAGCACAATATTGAGTAAATTTTTGGGGAATTTCTATGAGGGTATCATTTATTCTTATTGGGGAAAATCCAAGTACCACGTTGAAAATAGATTAGGTTTGAAAATAGTTTATAAAGAGTGGCAATATTCACCTTAAAAGCCGATTTTGTAAGGATGAGTTAGACTCAATACAGAGATGGTATCAGAGTCTATTGATGCGGTCCACTTGCCATATTTTCCACGCATCCAGCCCAATAGTGTTGGACGTGATAGGGTGTATTGGGAAAAATTGAAGTTAACATTGAAAAGAGATAATGCCTGAAAGGAATTTATAAGGAGTGGCACCCTTCCTTTTACAAGCCTGTTTTGTAGGGTTGAGTTTGGCATAACCCAAATTTTAAGAGGTCTTATTTAAGTTCTATTGAAAACTTGGATTAGAACTACTTTGCAGCTCATTTAATTATACATTGTGTGTAAATTTTGAAATAAAGGACTAGATATAAAAACCTGTTAAAAATAACAGTAAATACACAGCATCATAGTCATCTTGACTTGAAATATGTGAACGAGACGAAGTATTTACCTTTAAAACTTGCAATGCAGCTAGTGCTTGTCCCTGAACCTGATCAAAAGCTGCAGGAATCAAAACCTTTCCAGGAGGCACCTGTAAAGCTGCAGAAACTACTGATGGAGCAGGAATGCCAGGAGCAGAGAAAAGGGATCCAGAATTTGGAGATTCAGATATTTCTTTATTAACCTCATTATTCTCATTTCTAACCTGATCATCTACCAATGAATTGGTCAATGGTGAGAATACTGATTTACTTAAATGGTCATTTCCAGGGATACTCTGTTCCTCATATGAGACCTGTTGAGTTTTGTTAAGGCCAATATTGTCTTGATCATCTTCACTTAAAATCTTAGGATCTGAAATTGTGTTGTTTGACTCGGGAGTTACCACAGTACTAACAGTTTCAGTCTTATTATCAGCAACTAAACCAGATGAAGTTTCAGAAATATCAGAATTTCTAATCTCGCTTGAATTGGTTATTTCATCCTGCTGCTCATTATTAAGGTCTACTGGCTTACCATCGTAATTGGGTATGTTTTCTGGTTCAGCATTAAATTGGTTTTCTTTAAGATAGGCAGTAGATTCTGTTTTATCTACAGCTGGATTGCTATCAAAATCACTAAAAGAATCAATAGTATTTTCAGTTTGAAGTGGTATTTGGTTTTCACTGGGAACAATTAACTCGTCATCCCGAGCTGACTCATGCAACAAGTCTTCTTGAACAGATATATGTTCAGTGGCATCATTGATACCATTGGAGGTGTTTTTGCTATCGTATACCAACTCAGATCCTATATCAGAATCATCAATAGTTCTATAGTCACCTTGAATGTTATCGGACTTGGGAGATGAATAATCCCGGGATGTATCTATCCGACCTTCCAATTTGCCATTTTCTTGCTCCAACTTGTTCTCAGCATTTACTTGTCCCGTAATATCGTCATCAGAAGACAAAAGCACCTCCTGATGTGTTGTCAAAGGCTTCAATTGTTGCTCCTCTTCTGTAACCAATCACAGAAATGTTAAAATGCAATGGAAAAATCAGTTCTCACAAACAAACTCCCTATTTGACAACATGATGAAAAATCGCATGAGAGAAGCCAGCTAGGATTACTTACTGGAACCATTTCGTTTTCCAAGAGATAAGGCAAAATAGGTAAGCGTAAGCCCAGTAAGAAGAAGGACTTCAGCAACTCCTACTCCCAAAACTCCTGAAAGCAAACTACTTCAAAAGTGTTATTAATTAGTGTGGAATTGCTACCACTAACAATTAACAGAAAAAACACAAACTCTTCTCATCCATTGTCTCAGATCCTCAACTATGCCAGGTCATGTTGATTTGATAATATTGAATCTAATAGTAATAACCAAGTTAAAATCAAGTTCAATTATAAATGAAAGTTTCCTCAGCACTAATAATAATAAGGCAGATGCTAACTATGGCCTCAATGCCTTTAAGAACAAGGTTTTAAATAACGGTTGCGGTTTCGATCGCGGTCGCATTAAGGTTGTCGCGATTTCGGGTGTTACGGATGTTGCGTTACAGATTGCGGTCATCGCGGTGTAAATTAATCACAACAATGCACAAATATTATAAAATAATTTATTCTATCATTTAGTGTATAATAACTTAAATTGAACTATTATTTTATATATTTTAAGATGGTTAAAATAAATATAATAATTACAACATTATAACACTATACAACACGAAAATAGGCGATAAAAGGAATATGAGAAACTATTGGCTCATCACAGTCTCTCATTATCTATTTTTCCTTATGAACGATGTTGTGTTTTTCGCTTCCGTAATGGTGTGTCGCATTCGTAACGGAGTTTTACGGTTGTATCGGCTTTTTGTCACGGTCGTAACAGGCATTTCGGTGTGATTTTTCATCTCACCCTGAAAACAAGCAAAAACGGTAACGGTGGTCACCTATACCTTTTTGTCGCGGCCGTTTTCGCGGTAACGGACCGTATTTAAAACCTTGTTTAAGAAATAAAAAAAAATAAAAAATATTTATTAGACAATACAATAATAAGGCAAATGCTAAAGTGTGGCCTCAAATGCCTAATGTTTTGGTAACCCATGGTAACACTCAAAATATGAGACTCATTTAAAGAATTTACCTCTTTGAACATATGTCTTTTCCATATACAGCGTTGTCAAATAGCAGCTATAGTAGCAATACAACACTGTAGTGTAGCGGAGTTTGAACAACGCAATATTGTTCAAAGTGTTGTCAAATAGAAGCAACAGTGTAAATACAACACTATAGTGTAGCGGAATTTGACCAAACCGCTGTTGTTCCACAATAAGCTATTTAGTACAAAGTATTGTGAAATAGCAGTTATAGTGGCACTATAGCACTGTAGTATAGCAGAACGTTTAACAAACCGCTTTCTTCCGAGATATGCGATTGAAACAAATCCTAGACCACAGGCTTAAGAAACCAGATTTCTACCAATTGTATCACATCATGTCCATGTTGGTTAACATTTCAAGTTATTAATTACTATATCAAACGTCCCTTTGAATAAAATACTTTTCATTTCTTAATTCATTATCTAATTCTAATTTACCCACTTGCTAGCATAGCCTATGTAGACCCATCACTTCATATTGCAGGTGTGTCGCGTGTCTGTCACATGTCAGTGTTCAAAACAACACCGATACAAGAGATTACATTCAATTACTTCCATCTTTCTAAATTTACCATCAATGTCTACCTATGAAGCACTAACAAAAATACCAAACACAACACGAACACGTCAACACCACTGATATTTAAAAAAAGTGACATAAGTGAACGTAATCACATGTGTTGGTGTTTCTCATGTCAGACAACAGACACAACTCTGATCAGAAGTGTCGGTGTACACGTGCTGGTGTCAGTTTCATACCGAGTATCATCATCATGTTAAGGATCATAATGATGATATGATATGATACAATTCAACCAAAGCACTTAACTTCAACTCAACAATTAGAAAAATTTCAACTTTTTATTGCACATTAACAAAACTCCAATAAAAAAACACAAATTTATCACTAAAAAACAAAAACAAAAACAAAAAATAAACAAAATGAATCAGAATTTCAAGAACCATACACACACCTCCAAAAGATTCCTTCTTCTTCTTCTTCTTCTTCTGGGAATCATTATCCAGTGACCCAGTTGCTGAATCGGACCAACCCGATAACCCATCACCCTTAGAATCAGACCCGACCCATTCAGAGCCGGCCTTGGCGTTATGCACGGAGCAAAGAAGTGGTGGAAGACGAGGGTGGTTGATGTTGCGAAGTCTGACGTGATGAGAAAGAGGAGGTTTGGTGGGGTTGAAGGCTAATCGGAGTTGAAGAGAAGTTGGTGAACATGTGGGTGAAATTGAAGCCATGAAGAGAGAGAGAGAGAGAGTGAGTGAGAGAGAGAAGAAGAAGATCAATAAGAAAAGTGAAAAAGTGTGGATAAATGGAGGTTATAACTACACGAGTGTGTACAAGAGATATTTATTTGTTCGCTATCAGAGACGAGATACACAAACATTGAACACGGACATTGACACGTTTAAGAAAATGATATAGTATTACATGATATCATAAATCTCGGTGTCGTATCGATATGGAATATGACACGTGTCGGGACATGCCTTTGAATAGAAGTTTCATAACTACATAGTTATGTAGTGAACAGAATTGTTGTTGCTACACGAGTTCGATCGAAAATAAGTAAAATCTTGTTAATAAATATTTTATCTAAAAATTAAATTTGTATTTTTCGTTTGTTTGAATTCATTAACTAATTGAGTCCAATTATTTGGTTGTAGTGATTGAGAGTATGCTTATTGTGAAGGAACATTGTATAGGATCATGGGACATTCAAGTCTCACTTCGTAAATTGATGTTTTCTGAATACATTTATATCATCAATAGGGTTTGAACGAGCACTAACATGTCTATATGTCCGCTTCTCTACAACGCTTGTTAAAACAAATTAAAAAAAAACAAATAAATAAATAAAGCAATCAATTTTGTTTTATACTATGATCAAATATTGTGTCTCTCAAAACAAAATTATCAAATATTGTCGAGAATAAAATTTAAATAAGTTTTTTTTAATAGTCTTCAAATAAAATAATAATATTATAAAAATGATAAAATAGTTTAAATGAATCGTAAATTTTTAATAAAAAAATCCAACATAAAAAGGAATTTCAAATTATTAAAATAATTAGTCTTTACCCTAGTATAGTATAAAAGTGATTCTTATAAAATCATGTTGTTTGAAATTTGGATACTTTGAGTCAAAATTGCTTTTGAATATGAAATAGCTTTTTTATAAGATAAACATTTCATTTCAATTATAGAAGATTACCAAAACATCAAAAACAAAATCCTTAAAAAAAATTTAAAAAAATTAAAAACAAAAGTATTAGAAAGGACCCCTCTGGTAAGCCTGCAACACCCAAAATAAAGAAACTGACTTATCAGAACCTTCTATCAAGCCGACAATAATCAGAAAAATAAAGCGAAATCGAGACCTCGAAATAGGGAAAATGAACACATATTAGATGATTTGGAATTGTAAACGCACAAAATGTGGTCCTTTGAAGGTTGTTTTATTTTAATGAAAAATATGTTGATTTAATAGGTTTAGAGACTTTGGTTTTTAAGTCTTTTAGAGTTTGAGTTGTGATGAAAAATACAAATGTGGAAGAAGAAAGGGTTTCCGATTGTTAAATAGATAGCTACCATATCCTTCAATTTGGACATTCCCTATCCGAAAAGGTCCTTCAAGTAAGGGGTAAAATGGGAAATTAGTGGAGTTCTCTGAGCATTAAAAAGGGTAATTTGAGAAATGTTTAATTGATAATTATGTAACAGTCCATTTTTCGCTAGAATTATTTTAATTATTTATTATGTGTTTATATGTGTTTATGTGTGCTTATTTGTCTTTGTGTGTATTTTGTTCGGGATTAGTGGATTTTTAGCCTAGAAGAGTATTTTAGTTATTTTTAGACTAAGAGGTATTTTGGTCATTTGGCGAGTAAGGGTAAATTAATCATTTTTATTTAGAAGGTTATTTTTGGTGTTAAGGTGAGAATAATTGTTTTTACTAAGTAACTAGTGAGTTGGGGTAATTATCCAGAGATGGTAATTATTCAGTATTTTAACGGTTTAAGTGAGTAGTAACTTTTGAGAATTAGTTTGTAAAGATGTTGAGCCCATTATGACAATAGAAACCTAGCCCAATTAGAAGGTGACTATATAAGCATAACTCTTTTGAGAAATTAGGTTAAGCCACTCATTATTTCATTTCACAAAAACATAAGAGGTAGAGAGAGAAAGTAGATCACAAGAGGAAAGAAGAGAAAGCTAGAGAGAGAGCTTGGGGTTTGAAGAGCTAGGGAGAGATTGAAGTCTAAGCTAGTGGATTCAAGATCTAGAGGTAAGGGGGATAAATCATTTTCATAATTAAGCTATAATTTTCATCCTTTCAATTATGGGTCATAAGTGATTATTGTGAATTATGACTTTTTGTGATTTTTGATGGTGAATTTTGTGCTCTTAATTTGTGTGTAATTATGGGTATGTTAAATTTCATGGAATTCATATGTTTATGTGCTTAAATTCATAGATGTTGTTGTTGATAAGTTGTTTTGATGATTTTTGCTTATTTGATTATAAATCATGAATTGATGAGTGATTATTGTTGAAAATGTAACATCCCAAATTCCGAGAATAGTTACTACTAATAAATATGGAAAGAAAAAAAAACGTACACTTATTTTTGCTTATTGTTGTTTTTAAAGAAAACTTCATCGAAGTGATAGTAACAAGGTACTTATGGAAGAGAATAACTCAATAATTAATTTCCTTCAAATTTTCATTGGTAGTGTTCCTGCCAAAGCTTAAACACGTTCGGACTCAAGGCAATGGAAGGACAAGTTCAAAATAAACAACCATTCATGATTCAATAGTTTTAGAATCACTACAACAACATAAGGAACGAAACCTACTCCAACAAAATAGAATAAACCACAACGTAAACTCTAGTCAACATAACATCCAAGTTTAGGCCGTCAACAGAACAAAAATAAAAACTTAAAGTTGATCAAACTAATCCCAACACTAATAACTAGCTCAAGGGTGCTCCTCTCCACTGATGTCAACTCTTCATCAAAGTGAGTTATATCGTATCCTCGAAAGGGGAACCATCTCAATGAGGTAGATCGAGGTTATCATCTGAATCAAAAGTAAGGGTCATCTCCAACTAACAAACATAGTACAAATATGTGTGCAGGCATAGATTTAAACAACAAATATCCAAAAATAAATAAATAATTCAATAGACCATGCAAGACACATTACTTAGTTTCTTAATCACCACACCTAGCTTTAAGTTACAACTTGACTACAATGCGTTAGTCCCTATTGGTCATTCTATATGCCAATGCTCATGATCCGGATTTCACCTCTATGCGGAGCCAAATGTCCCAC
>Ga0228711_1004900_pt1 | contig 20443 bp, 8 predicted proteins | sample MedpolnodulmetaG_2_FD_177996 | JGI IMG/M metagenome (GOLD analysis project Ga0228711, IMG submission 177996) | Root nodule microbial communities from Medicago polymorpha collected in Santa Monica, California, United States - brown nodules | ecosystem: Host-associated > Plants > Roots > Nodule... | reverse complement strand
TTGCTACAGCTGCAAGGATCTGCAGCTCTGATACCACTCTGTTGGTGGTATTCTAGAGGTGGTATGTTATAAATTATACTGTTGCAGGATTTTGAGTGGAAACGTGACTTTTTATACTATACTTCCATTGGTGGATGAACATTGAAAAAAAACTGATTTTGTTGAATTCACCACATACTGCATACTTTCAACTTAGCATTACAAAGCCTTTCTATAGGCTAGAAGGAAACTGATAGAGAATACAAATAGGTTGATAAAAAACCTACCATAAACCTAAATAAAGACAATCATTATGATGTGATGGTTACAATTCTATCATAATGCTTCCTAAAGATAGTGGTGGTTACAATTCTATCATAATGCTTCCTAAAGATAGTGGCGGTTACAACACATTAATTTTAACACAACTATAGGAATCAAACCCTAAGTGAGTAGTGAAGTACCAAGAAGATGGGAAGAGTGGACAAACCTCGACGCGCTATTCCGTAAAATTTTTTTGGTTTTGCTTTCTTTCACCATATCTATATATACCTTATTACTACGTCGTAAACATGCAAGAATCATACTCCCTCCGTCCCATTTTAACTGAGCCCTTGGCTCATTTCACATTTATTAAGAAAAAGTGTATAAGTGAAAGAGAGAGAAAAATGGGTTTGAGTGCCCTTATCAACTATTGGTGCATTCTTCTTTATCATAAATGCAAAATAGAATATATTGAATTGGGAGTGGTGAAAGTAGTATTAATTAGTGTTATAATTGAAAAAAAGTAATTAATATTGTATTGAAAAGTGAAATGAGTCAATTTTTCTGGGACAATATTTTTTTGCAAATGGTTTAGTTATTATGAGATGGAGGGAGTAAGACCTAATTATAATTCAATAACCAAGAACACAAAATCTCTTTGATATTTTGTTCATGAACATGGCTTACAGTGGATACCCACAGGCTTATCCGCATGCATATCCTCCAGATCCACCAACTTATTCACAGACTCCGTCGGCTTATCCACAACCTCCACCGCCGGCTTATCCATACCCTCCACCGGCTTATCCACAGCCTCCACCACCGGCTTATCCACAACCACCACCGGCTTATCTACAGGCTCCACTGGTTCCAGCGACCTATCTATATACTCCACTGCCTTATTTGCAGGCTCCACCAATGTATCCACATGTTAATCCGAGACTGCAAAAACCTAAGAGGAGTCGTCTTGCAGGATTGGGATTAAAAGTAGGAATGATTGGAGTTGCATGTGCAATAACCGGTGGGGTGACTGGAGTTGAACATATGATTTATGATGCTTTTGTTGGTGATGATGAGGATGGTTTTGAAACTTAATTGTTTTTACTTTTGGAATACCTGCTAGTAGATAGACTAGACACTCTAACATGTTCGATTTTCTTTGCATTTAAGATGTATTTGATAAAAAAATAAGTTACAAGCCAGTGATAAGGAGGATTTTTCTTATCATGGTACAATAATAAGTATTATGTATGATTCTTCATAAATAAATTATGGAACCCTATCCTCGCACAGTAGTAAGTATATATGTATGTTTTATCAGAAATAAATTATGGAACCACAGAGACTACGCTTAACTCGATTTCCCTCAAATTCACCAAATTTCTAAACAAAGTTTTACAAAAGCTTTTTGTTAACGTGATCAAAAGTAAAATAGTCTAAGATAGAGAAAATTGTGTTGGGATTAGATTTCATCAATATTTATTCCCCGTATTTATCCTTCTAATCGATTGCATATTTTTATGCTTCAAATATAACTCCAGATTTACTTCAATATACATCTCCGTTTCTGATTAACGATGTGAGATCCATTGAATTAACTGACTTCTGATGTTCAGTGGCAAAATAGTTGATTGTTTCAATGACATATGGGAGTGGTTTTGAAACTTAATTGTTTTTAAATTTGAAATATCTATTATACATATTCTAGTGCATAAATAGCCACAGTTTATTTGTTTTTAATTATCTTAATATTATTTAATTGTTCATAATTTATATGTATTAACAGAATAAAGAAACTGACAGACGTTGAATGTTAGTAGAGATATAATATATGTACATTCATTTTTAGGACAATCTTTTTTTATTCTTTTGAGGCAAAAACAATAGATAGAGGAAGAGGAAGAGAGAGAAAGTAACAAGATAATACCGATTTTCGCAAGTGTACGAAATCGTGCAATTAATAAAGTTAAAATGAAAAACCGAGTGTTGAACTTAAGAACTGCATCATATTGTCGAATTGTATTTTAAAACTTAATTGAACAAAAAGATACGAGTGTATTGTTTGTAATTTTTGCAACTATGAAAATTGAATAAAAGTTAGTTATAATCTAAATGTGTTAGGATGAGTACGGCTTGGTTACAAACTTTACACTATTAATCTCATCCTATAAATTTAATTCAGTATTCATGTTACTATCAATTTCTTAGATTGTTTAATTATAATCTATTAGTAAACCTTTAAACTTTTTTTAAGCAAAAGAAAATATAATAAATAAAAAAGAAAGAGATACAAAGACTGGGGGCATAGGACCTGACCTAGAAAAACCTAAACGGGAATACAACGTGATAAACCAGCCTAAGTGGATACCCTAATCAATCTTAACAAAATTTCAGTAATCACAGGCGCAACCCAGCGAACCTGCGTACGGACGCGAAACCAGGTTACAAAAAAGAATGAAAAGTGAACATCCGCAGAGGACGGTTAGAGTGCAGTTATGGCGAATGGATCGACGTCCAGCACGGTAGCAAAATCCAAGTGCCAACAGCTCCCTGAAAAACAACAAGCATGAAAAGCTCTTTCGAGCAAACAACGCGTAAGAGCTCAGATCGAGGGATGAGTCCAATACGTCGGTAACCAACCCTTTCGGGTAAAGCGAACCAGACCCTTTCGGGTTTTTGAAACAGACCCTTTCGACTTTTTGTAACTAAACCACCGCAAAACAAGGCCACGTCACCTGTCACCCAATCTCTGACCAAGAATTTAAAATCAATTTAGTCTCTTAGTGAATTTAAAATCAATATAAAACTACAAATATCTGAAAATATAATAATTTCAAGGATTCACAACTATATCTAGACTATGATAGTAAAAATATATTTAATCTCAAATATTCACAAATTTCACTCTCGTTTCAAATTGTAAATCTTACATCAATTTAAGGTTGGACAAATGATAATAAGCATTAATGTCATGTTTTTGTCAATATAGCTCATCCATAACAAGAGAAAAATTACGTACTCATAATATTCGTCAAAAGCCAATTAAATCATCCTTCACCCTAATTATTTCTTTGCGGTTAGTAGCTTACATTAGTCTCTCTCTTCAGAAACCAATGGCCCCAAGTCAATCACGTGATTTTCTAATTATTCATGTCCATCTAATTTGTTGTGGTAGAACAATGATAAAGAAGAGTCAAGGAATCATATGAACCAATGGTGCATTTAGGAGAGGGGACCGCGTGAACATAGAGAGAAGTCAGAACATCCACACGTGACCGACAGTGAAATAGCCTAATCTAAGAAATGTTTATATATCACATATGTTTGATGAGGGGCATAGTGGTGCTGATGATTTTTTGCGCTACAGATTCTTTATTGATTTTCAAATGTCGTAGTAACAATGTATTAACGTTGGTGTCAATGGTAGATGTTGTGGTAGTTTGGACGATTATTTTTTATAGAAAGAGAGATGATTTCTTTCTTTGCCTGAAATTGTGAAGGACTCGTGGTTTTGATTTATAAGAGATTATGGTAACAATCATACACACAATATAGAGAAAAGAATAGTAGGATTATATGCTTATGAAGAATTATATACATGAATTTTCTTTTCTTTTTTTTTTTGAAAGAAAAAGAAATGACGAAATTAAATGGATATAATTTAACCTTACTCATAAACTTACGCAAAGAAAAGTTTGATGAAGATAAACTTACTTAAAATTAAACTTGACATTGTATTGATATTTTTAATTACACGTCACATCGTAAATATAGTTCTTTTGTGGATAAGTATAGGTAATTAAGTTTTCATGAAGAAAATATAGGTAAATACTATATTTTTTTAAAGTAGTGTTTGAGTTATATGACAAAACTTAGGTACAATTCTTTAGGTGTTTTTCGTATGGTTCTTAATTAAAAATACAACTTTTTTAGAGATAACAAATTTTGAGAGAATTATGGATTTAAGGAAATCATGATGAATTTAATTAAGAACCATACAAAAAGCACCTAAGGAATTGTACTTAAATTTTTTCCTAAGTTATATACAGTTAATACAAAAGTTTTACAAATGTATCAAATATTCAACAATGTGTTGCAACATCAATTAATGAAGTGTGACAAGTTATATATCTTTTATTCATTAAAAACGATGTAATAACATATCATTAAATACACGCATAAAACTTTTATTCATCGACTATCTATATAAATTAAACTCTTCTAACAAAATAAACGGTTTACCATTTTAACAATTAATTTTTTAGTTCAATGGATATGTAGTGTGGCTTAGATTAATTTTATACTTATATCTAATAGAAATCAAATAGCGAATAGTCTAGTAATTACATGTAGCTATGAAAAGATGTTGGGCTCGAACCCCTCTAATTCTTTACATCGACGGTAGTTTAGCTACTACACTACTTAACAACAACAACAATATTGAATAAATTATTAAATAGGTTTTTATTGTTTTAAGTCATTCTCAAATTAATCTCTAACTTTACTAATTTCAAATTAGTTTTTGTCTTAATCAAAAGTTTATCAATTATGTCTTTGTCTTTATGTCTTTGTCGTATGACGAGGGATCTAATTGAAAAACTTTTAACAAAGACATAACTAGTTTAAAATATTAATAGAGACTGTGACTAATTTAAAAAACACTTGCAAAGACAGAAACCAATTTAATTAGTTATTTACTCAAAAATTATTTAACTATTTCTCAAGAGCATACCATTAAAGTGGGGGTGGGTGTGGTTGCCTATTAGATGATAGTGTAAAAAGTCCGCATCCTATATTTTCCCATAATTGTTTTGGTAACAATCAATTAAATGTTTTACTAACGTAATAAATATAAAGTGATCGTCTCGTGAGCTTTGGCAGGGACATGTATTGTTATATGTAAAGGCCGGAGTTTGAACTTCAGACACCTCACTTATTCATCTTAAAATAGGTGAATTCTAGCCATTATGCTACTTGACAAAAAAAAAATATACAGTGATCTAAAAAAAAAAACCATTTAGCTTGTGATCATGAACATAAGTATGCTATATAATACAACAAACTGAGTGCAAATAAATATAAAACATTAACTGTCACTGTGTCTATATATATATAGAGAGAGAATTTCAAGGAATTAGATTTGGCCTGGGATTCTTCCAGGATCATAACTACATGGGAATGGGATGTGAGTCATTTCCCTTCAATTTATTTGACTATGTTTCTTTTCCATTACGTCAGTATGTATTTATTGTTGCTGTAAGCTAATGTTTGGGATGGAACTCTTCTTGTAGCTAGACCAATACTCAGCTACCAGCTTAGAAAATGAAGAGTTGGTTTCCATTAGCTTTGAAGGCTCATCATATTCCACCAGTTTCCCTTTAGTAACCAACAAAAATTATGAATCAAGAGATGGTACTAGTGCTAGAAAACAAAAGTAGTAGCATACTATGAAGCACTGACACGGACACCAGACATGACACTGACACAGATCGTTGACATCAATGATAGTTTTAGAAAATGAAGTAATTGAATGCAAACACATGCGTTTGGACACAAACGTGTGGCGAAATGCCTAATCTCAGAGGTGTCTGTGCTTCAGAGGTAATATATATTGTAAAAGGAAAGTAAAAAGGATAAGGAATTAACATACCATAAGAAAGGATCATGACCATGTCACTGTCTATTACAGTTGGAATTCTGTGAGCAATGGTTATAACAGTGCATTCTGCAAATTCTTGTCTAATTACTCTTTGTAGAATGGCATCTGTGGCTGAGTCAATGGAGGCTGTAGCTTCATCTAGAACTAGAATTTTGTTTCTCTTGAGCAGTACTCTTCCAAGACAAAACAGTTGGCGCTGCCCTAAGCTCCAATTTCCACCTTCATCACTCACTGCAAATGTTGTCAAAATTAGATTTCAATGAATGGCTTAGTGGTTGCAAAACCCTAGGATGAAAGGAAAATGTGTAGCTTCAATGATTATCTCTTTATCATAGATGCTTCTGGTGGAAGGTGTGTCTGGTGTCTGACGCGACGCATGTGATTACATTCAATGAATTCATTTTTTAAAATTTTTACCAGTGTTTATGGGTCAGTGTTGTGTCCGTTGTCTGTGTTTGTGCTTCATAGATGATTATATATTTTCCTTTAACGTTGAGAGAGTAAAGTTGCATGCATGCAACAGATTGTTGCTAAAGACTAACCAGAAGAGTCCAGGAGACTTGGTAGCCTGCTGATTGTTTCCTTGAGGTGACATTTCTCCAAAGCCTAAATAGAACAAACAAATCTAATCAAAATTCAAATACATTTTGTATGTAGGTACATATATTTTTCTATGTGATGTTAGTTCATTCACCTTCCATATTTCATTATCTGAGTATAGGCCTAGAGGGTCAAGGTTTGTCCTAATGCTGCCCTTGAAAAGTGTTGGTTCTTGAGGAATGATGCTTAGCTTCATTCTCAAATCCTTCAACCCGATCGAGCATATGTTAATCCCATCTATGATGATATCACCTTTTGAAGGCTCAACTAAGCGAAACAAAGCACTTATAAGTGTACTTTTTCCACTTCCCGTCCTTCCAACAACTCCTACCCTACTCCCTTCTTTAAATGTACAAGTGATTCCCTTAAGGACTAATGGAGCACTCGGACGATATCTTATCTGAAACCAATGTACAAAAAACAGCAATTATATATAGGAGAATATTGAAAGTAGAGTGGAAAGAAAAGGCATGGATGCAATGTTATGTTACCTCTAAGCGTTGAACTTCAATCATACCCTTGGAAGGCCATGAAGATGGCGGTCGGTTATCCTCCACAATGGCAGGAGGCTCGGCTGGAATGTCGATGAACTGCTTGATTCTTTCAACAGAAATTATGTTGTTTGATAAGGTGGAAAACCATCTAGTCCAAAATATTTGGGCTCCTGTCAAATTAAAAGCATAAGAAAGTGACAGTCCCACAAGTCCTGCACACACAAAACAGGAGAATTGTCAAGAGTTACCGGTCATTATTGTTAACAAAATCATGTCATCATAAACGCGCTTTTATGAAATATTAGTACCTGGAGACACATGTCTATGAGGAAGTAGAATAAGCAACAATGCTGCAGTGATAACTGTCAAAGTTTGAAGTGCCTCAATTCTTATAACCATCCATTCCATGGCCACATTAGAATGAAAGAACAGCGTAGCATCTGTGTTGACAAGTTTTAAGTAGTATTTCATAAGTCTGTCTACCATGTTGAATGCTCTTATAGTAACCACTCCAAGTGATGTCTCAGCTGCAAAATTCATGACTGGAGCTTTGGTGGTTCCGTTGATCCGCATTAGTTCCCTTGCAGTTGCTTGATAATATTGCTTTCAGCCAAAAAAACGAAACAAGATTAAGAAGTTTCTACCTCGGTGATCTAACTATGGAAAGAGAACGTGAAATCAAGAAACCTGAATGAATATCGATGCCACCATTGCTGGAACAGCAACAATGAGAACTTGCCATGTGACTGAAGCCATTATACAAATTATTACCAGAACTTCAATTGCTACTGATAAAGCGAAGTGGACGGCATGAGGCATATCAAAGTCTAAAATACTCAAATCTGATGAAGCCTGCAAGACAGAAAATGTTATCTAAATTTGGAGCTATGATTCATTAAATAGTAATGAATGAACATAACGAACAAAGAAATCTTACTCGGGTTAAAATCCTTCCAACCGGCGTAGAATCAAAGAACATCATAGGAGAACTGAAGATAGCTGTAGTGAAGCTAGAGAAGTAAGCAATAGAAGCATTTAATCCGAGACGCGCCATCAAGTAAGACCTTATATATACGAACATAACACCGCTAAAAGAAATTAATGAATAAACTCCAATCAAGTTGGCACTAGTTACTTTTGGAATTTCAATGGCAATAGCAAGCCAAAAGGATGATGCAGTCTGCAAAGCCATAAAAGCAGATTGTGCTAACACAATAAAACACAGCATGAATGATCCCTTGGAATAAGAAATATAATCCCAGAATGGCTTCCAGCCAACATCACCAATCTCTTTTTCTTCCTCTTTTGTAAGTTGACCTCTGGTAGAAATCTCCTTCACACTATGAGACTCTTGTGGATTAACCAAGACATCATTTTCCGAACCTCCTTGGTTTTTGTTATCTTGATTCAACTCAGTAAGTGCGTCTTTGTGCGCGTTCACAAGTTGTTCAAAGGCTGTTCCAGCTGTTAGGAGATTCTCATAACTACCTGATTGAATAACTTTTCCATCCTCCATTACCTAGAATGAGATCATGTTAGGAGATGTTTGGAATACAACTTAATTAAGCAATTATTCAACATAGGGTTTATCATATAAGAACTTATGAAAGTTAGCTGAAAACCACTCACTCATAGACATATAGTAAATTATTTTCATAATCTCTTCTAAACACACTCATAATAATATGAATCTAAATGATACACTTTACCAGTATTTTATCAACAACTTTTGAGAGAAACTCCACTTGATGTGTCACAAGAATGACTGTTTTTTCTCTTAGAGCAGTCATAATGCAGTCCTGTAATTTTGTCGATGCAGTTAGTTTGATGCACCAAGATGATGACAATATATTTATTATAATAACTAACATGAAAAAGTGATATCTCCTTACATTGAACAGAATAGCAGCAGTGTGCGCATCAACTGCACTGAAAGGGTCGTCGAGGAGATAGATATCAGCATCGTTGTAAACTGCTCGAGCTAGTTGAATCCTTTGCTTTTGTCCTCCACTTAGGTTAATCCCTCTTTGACCTATTTCTGTAAGATCTCCATGACTCAAATCGTTGATATCTTCATCCAACGCACAAGCTTTAATAGCATTCTCATATCTTGTTTTGTTCATTGGCTTGCCAAAGAGTATATTATCTCGAACTGTTCCACTTTGTATCCATGAAGATTGAGAAACATAGGCAAGAGTGCCACCTACATTTACCTGTTTCACATTATAGTAAAATATATTATAGAGTGATGAAAATTTTGAAGATATTATTCATATGAACTTGGCATGATAAAAATCTAAGTTTGTTTTATTAGTAACTTACAGTTCCTTGAACCTTTGGAATCTCTCCGAGTATTGCATACAGAAGAGACGATTTTCCAGCTCCAACCGGTCCACAAACTGCTATTTTCTGTCCCCGTTTGATTTCTAAATTAACATCTGTTAAAGTTGGCAACACAGATTCACGGTCCCAAGCGAAGTTTCCATCTTGAATTTCCACAACATTATCTGAACATTGCTTTATGTTTATTTCACTGTCATCATTGTGCAGTTCTTCATCAAGTAAAAAGTTATTAAGACGATCAAAGGAAACCTTAACTTGAATCAAAATGGATAGAGCTTCTGGAATCATTTTAACAGGATCTCCCATGCTCTTCAATGTTGCAAGAACTGTGAAAATGGTTTGAGCATTCAATGGTGCACTATTGGAAATAGCACATCCAAGGAAAACAACAGATGATATAATTGTAGGAGACATCCAAAAAAGAAATGAACTGGAAGCTTTCAGGATCTGCGACTTAGACAACCATACAAACTCTTTCTCGCGTAAGGACTCGACTAAGTTCTTAAATTTTTCTTCCCATGATTGTAACTTAATGATCTTCATACTATTTAGAATCTCGGAAGTTGTTCTAAGACGTTCGTCCTGTGCAATCATAAACTGTGATTGACAATTTTGTAGGATCCTAGCAAATGGTACATTGAGTAGTCCACATATAACAAGAGGGACTAAACCAGGAAGAGCACCGATACCAACGACACCTAAAAGGACAGCAATGGACAGAACAAGTTGCAATGCACAAGTCCATGTTATATGAAACCACCATGGAAATTCTCCCATTCTGTATGCATCAACTGCAATGTAATTCACAATTTCACCGGCCGAGTGTCTTGTCCTAGCTGAGCTAGAAAGCTTTAGCTGCTTCTCATAAACTGCCACCATCAGAGCTGATCTCATTTTCATTCCTAACCTCCTTGAGTTAAAAAACCAATGTCTCTGGGAAAAAGACTCAACCAATTTGGTGAGAATCAGAAAACCAACTATGGAAAGACCTTCTCTGAGATTCCCCTCAGTTCTATTTGAGTAGTTAACAAAAGCATAGAGTATTAGAGGTGAAACTACAACAGAAATAGTTCTGATTAATGCATATAATGCGATTAACATGTTTTCCTTTAAGTAAGTTGTAACTATAGACCAAAGAACCAAGTTTGCTGTATTGTTCTTAGTCCTCTTCCCTACAAGGGAGTCCCATGCATGCACAAAGTTTTGATGTGCCGTGCTTGCTTCATCTTCAGAAACAAGGGAAGGTATGTCTTCAAGAGATAGTGGCTTTGAGTACCCTAAACTAAGCAAAGAGTTAACCCAAGAGAAAACTAACTTTCTGAGCAAGGTAGCATTGCGTAGTCCCGTTTGTTTTGTTTCGCATTTCTTAGCTAGTAGTGGCTCAGAATATAAACATTCTGGGACACTATGAGTTCCGAAATAATCAAGATTTTTGTAGGAACAAAATAGAAGAAGACCGTGTACAAGCCATATTATGATATCAAAAGTTTGAATAGCATGAGCTTCGAACAGAATATCGATGTTGAGAGCTGAAACCAATACACATGAAGATGCCCACCAGACAGAGTTTAGTATTTGAATCCATTTGACTTGCTGAACAAGCAAAGAAACTGTTAAAGAAATCCAAATGATTCCTCTGATAATGCAAGCTAACCAGCTCAGCTCCTTAGAATTACCACTTTTGTCTAAGAGATTCCAAAAGCCAGTAGCAAAAAATGCAATGCTAATAAAAGCACAACAGATTGAGACAAGTGAGAAAATCCAACTTTTTATATGGCTCTTATTTGCAGAAGTTGTTCTGGTTAAACTGATAGCCAAAGACGTGTAGTAGACACAGACAAATATTATATTGATGGTATCTATTGTACTCCTTAGAGAACATAAAGAAGTGAAATCAAAATCCTTCAGACAAATCCATGAGAAATCACCTCCATATCCTTCAAAGGGAGACAAACAATAATCAATGTTTACTGACATAAACTTAATAAAATACTGTCCATGAAATTCAACAACTATAGTCGATGAATTGTGTGATAACTCTTCATCTTATGCAGGTTTTCAACGTCTTTTGAATCATTATTTGGTTAAGTTGTCTTCGTCTTTAGGTAAATTTAGAGTTAATAAGTTATGGTTTTGTAGTTCACTATTTAATCAGATGTCTTCGCAATTCTTATAGTTTTGTTTTATTTCTTCTGTTCTACTAAGCAGGTTGATCATGGAAGGTGGAACGTCGCTACGGAAGTTACGCAATGACTAATGCATAATCTGATAGTGAAAAAATGTTAAAAATCATTTATTTTAGTTGGTCTTGCCAAGCGATGGAACTATCTCGCAAGGTGACAGTGATTTTGAGAGGCTCTATTTATATCTTATCTCGCCTGGCAACAGGACTGTCTCGCTAGGCAAAAACACTGAATTGTCTGAATACTTTCTTGTCATCGCCTGGCGACATGCTCGCCAGGTAATGACGTTAATTTTTGGACAATATTTATAAGGATTATACACTAAATCATATAATCTTTGGACATTAGGAACTGCCATAAACGGCGAATTCACCTAGAAGGCATCATAAATGATTCACATTAGTAGGTATGATTTGGTACACTACTACACTTGCCAAATTGCTATCATTGAGATGAATTCATGAACTACATCAATAAGCAATCTTTACTTTATATAAAATATAGAAGCATGATTTGTTACATGAATCAAACAGGTACAAAAAAGAAAGAACCAATTAGTTCCATATAATAACAGAAGCTTATTAAAAAAAACAATATCATAACAGAAGCAAATAGTGATTGGATAATGTATCAGAACAAGATTGCACATTCCAACTATACTAACAAGAAAAAAAATCAAAGTATGTGTGACATACCCATTGTACTCTCAAAGTAAACCATTATGGACCTTGTATTTTAATGTTCTGTCACTTTGAGCACAAGTTTGTTGAAACTATATGAACAATACAGCTTGTAATATTACTGCATTTGGCTAGGCAAGGCAACTTTGGAGCGAAGCGATAGTCAACGAAGTTTGGTTTGGTTGGTAAGGAGTACGAGCGCGAATTCAGTTCATATTGCTTTTTAAAACTTGATATATGTCCTATCTGGCAAATTCTGAATTCCAACTCACCTAAACCTTCATTATGAAAACTAATAACACCAACTTTTTTTTTGTACAGGTTTAAAACACTGACATTGATCATTAAAAAAATGTGAAAAACATTAACAGAAACGTTTATAAATTGTTCTTATTTTATTCAAAATACATCTAAGCCTGTCAAATATGGATAGACATTCTTTTCCTATACACCACAAAAAAAAAGACATTCTTTTTCTGTCTTGGAGTGTTCTTCACAAAAAGCAAAATAAATAAACATTTTGAAACTTAATAGTTAAAAGACACGGATCTAAGGCATGCTGATTGGGGGCAACTGCTCTACTTTGTTCTGATAACAACATGACTGTTTTATTGTAAGACTCCACATATAAATATGTGTTTACTCCACTTACATATATGTCTTGCTCCTACCACGTGAAAATTGACCATTAAAGTTTATGTTTTATCAACTCTGAATAATCATACACTTCAATGATTCAAAAAAAATCATATACTTCAATGTTTGGGTGGAAACAGGTCAGGCCGTTCGACAGAGACCTACGGCCTAGCCTATTTAAAGTTTAACTCGGCTTAACTCGTGTAATAAAAAGCCTAGACTCAAGCTTTTTATAAAGTCTATTTACTTAAATAGGTCAGGCTAAGGCTTAAAAAAAACCTATTAAGTCCGTCAGACCGACCTATTAAGCTTTTTATATATAATATATCTTCCATTATTGATATTATTGTAGCTTTTTTCATAAACTTAAGCCTTCATATGATTTGATTATTTATTAGCAGGTGAATTGATGTAATTAGACCTTCGTAAGGTTACGTTATTTAGTAGCAGACTTATTCATATGTTTTAGACCTTTATATGTTCTAGCCTATTTAGTAGTAGGCTTATAGGTGTTGCTAGACCTTAGGGTAAAATAGGCTTTTAAATAGGTTTTCAAGCTTAATCAGACCTTTAAAAAGGTTAGGTCAGACCTTGAAAATGAGTCTATGACGAGTAATAGGTCATGCTCATGCCTGTAATTTTTGGAAAATTGTTCTTCTCCCATCAAGTTTCGCTCATTTCCAACCAAACTCCTGAAAATACACCTGCATGAGTTAACTCAAGCAGGTGTTAAACCCAACTTACTTAAGTCACGCTGAAATACAACCTACGTAACTTAAGTCATGCTAAAAAATCACATTGAACCCCAGCACAAGTGAACATACGCTGATTTTCTTTCTCTGAACCCCAACACTCAATAATTGTATGTAATTCATGGTATTTTTTCTGCATAAAAAGTTATGGCTCTATACATAAAGTCAGTTGTCTTTATACTATTTAATTTAATGGATATCAATATTCTAGTACAACTATTTAATATGGAAATCAATATGGGAAAAAGACATTCCATTTGGTGTTGTTTTCATGAATTAAGTGAATCATCATATGGGAAGACTAAGAAAAAATGTTTGCTTTGGTCACTTATTGGTATAATTGATGGCCATGTATATGTTTCCATACAGCCACCAATTTTTATTTGACATTCAATATTGTTTGCCAATATTGATTTCCATTAAATAGTTGCACTAGAATATTGATATCCATTAAATAGTATAAAGACAACTCACTTTATGTACAGAGCCATAACTTTTTGATGCAGAAAAAGACCATGAATACAATTATTGAGTGTTGGGGTTCAGAGAAAGAAAACCAGTGTGAGTAAACTCACGTTAGGGTTCAGTTCAGTGAGTTTTTTGTGTGACTTAAGTCATGTAGGTTGTATTCCAACGTGACTTAAGTAAGTTGAGTTTAACACCTGCATGCGTTAACTCATGCAAAATACTTTCGGAAGTTTGATTTGAAATGAACAAAACTTGACGGAAGAAGAGCAATTTTCTAATTTTTGAAGTTGATCAAACTTAAGCCGTACAAAACCCAGTGCGACTTAGCCTAACCTATTTTCACCCTTATTTCAATGTATAGGATGATGTTTTAAATTATTGTTTGGTGTTTTTTTATTAGAAAACTAAATGGAAACACTCACGCACTAATACATTAAATAATGTTACTATAACTTTATATCATATGCTACATAACATTTAAAATACGAAGATACATAGAAAACAATCATAATCCATAGATATTAATGTCTTCCATTTTTGAGATACACAATGGTAAAAAATTGTAATCTCCAATATTGATTGAATAATAAAGATGTCTTTGTTTTATCACTTACTACCTTTCCGTCCCTAATTGTAAGACCATTTTGAGAAATTTTTTTTTGTCCCTTTTTATTAGACCTCTTTGCTATTTTCAACTACAATAATTATTTCTTTACATACATGCCCTTATTTATTATACATCTTTTTCTTCAATCAGCAATAAATAACATATTGAAAACATAAACTAATTCTCTCTTAAGGATAAAATTGTAAAAACAATAGTGATTACAAACAACTTTAATACAAATTTTAGCAAAAGGGTCTTATATATAGGGACGGGGGTACTACATACTATTGTATTTTTTATATAAATATTAATTTATACTATTTGAAATATATTTATGTTATATAATTTTGACCCCACTACTCAAAATTTATAGATCCGACCCTGATTGAATAATGTTAAATATTTGTGTTTTTCTCATGTAACCAAATAAAAAATATTAAATATTGGTGACTTTCAAACAATCATATCCTTCTACCTTGAAACCTGGTGGATGTGCTTTGGTGGTTATACTTTTGACATTTCGGTGGCCTCCATGCATTTATCAGCTAATGATTAGCTATTTACGCAGTACGGAAGCGTAAGATAGCAAACGTTAAATCTAGATTGAAAAGAAATAAGTTTGCAAGTGATAAACTTATAAAAATAGGGTTTCAGAATCCATCAGAAATTGAGAAAACTTTCTAGAATATTATTGAATGAATAAAAATTGTCTTTTAGGCTACAACTGTTAAGCTTAAATAGAGAAATAACAAAACTCTAATGGACCGAAAATAACAAACTGAAAACAAAACAAACAAATAATAAAATTAGACTGAAATATAAAATTATTAAAGAAACTCTCCAACATCTACATCTTAAAGACTTGAACAATTTCTATTTGTAACTTCACATTTTTACATATATTCTCACATTAAGAGCTTAGTTCTTGGTCTTATACTTTTCTATTTCAATAAAAGTTAGTTTTCATTCATCTTATTTGTTATTGTTCTATGCGTTTCTTTATTATTTTAGTGCATCTACTATATGATCACATGTGAGTAGATTTTGTTGCTTTGGTATTGTGGAAGAAATCACAATGATAAATTTTCCATAATCATAATTATCTCTTTTTGTTATGGAACTTTGGAACATTCTAATTCAAACTTATTGTTCCTAAGCAACATCTTTGTGTATATATTACAAAATTTTAATTATTCAATCGTAGATATCAACTATAGACTGAAATGTGAAGTTGAATATTGGCAAATAGGGTTGGATAATTATAGGACTGTAATATATAATTATAGACATCAACTGATGCCAACCCTATAACATTGGACATGGGTTTTAAAACATGAAAATATTCTGAATTTTCTTGAGATGATATGAGGTAATCGATCTTAAAGAGTTTTGTCAACAATTCCTCCATGAAAATAGGATTGGTTTAAAACACACTTATACATGTATGAAAGGAGATATTCGTTTCGGTAACATTTATGCATCTCTGAAAGGAGACATTCGCTACAAAAGTTGACCTCGTCTTTAAAATTTTAATTTCCATGGCAAACAAGAATAATTGGGATTGAAGTTATAATTGTGATAAAAACCTAAGACATTTTTTAAATTATTGCATATTTTCTATCAAAAACTATCCTTTAAAAAATTCTTTTATCTAATCACCATAGCAAAAGAGATTGATACTCAATGCAAGTGCTTCTGGGATCGATACATTTTATTACAAGATAGAATCTTGCGCGCTTGTGGTCTATCACAGGTGCAGAAAAGAAATAACCAAATTAATTCCATATTATAACAGAACCTTATTAAAAAAAAAAGTTATAACAGAAGCAGATAGTGATTGCATAATGTAACATAACAAGTTTGCACAAGATTGCATAATATTGAAAGAAGAAGAAAAGGATCAAAGTTATATGCGTGACATACCCATTTTATTCTCAAAGTAAGCCATTTTGAACCTTGTATTCAAATGTTCTGTGCTCCTTTTGCAGTTGAGCACAAGTTTGTTGGAATTATATAAGCACAATACAGCTTGCCATGCACTTGTCCATTTGTACATCTATATCTAAATTTCATATTGTATTAGTTGAAGTTACCTTAAATTTATATGCACTAATACAACTTGTTGTAATGTTAATCTATTCGGTTGGGTGGAGTAATTAAGGATCGATGTGATCGTCGATGAACCTTGATTCAGTTGAAAAAGAGTTGACTCATACTCTAAAAGAGCATAGATTCAATTTTTGTTGCCTGAGGATTTTTTTTATGAGTGATCTATAAATACCGCTGACAACATTATTTGATGAGTTCCAACTCACCTAAACTTTTCTTTATAATAAAATAGTGAAGTGATAAAGAAGTTAAAGATTTGATCCCCACTAATTAACAGAAAAATTAACATTAATTATTAAAAATAAATGTGATAAATGTGATAAACATGAATGGAAGCGTGTACGCAACTTTCAAACATGGTTAGACATCTGTTTTGGAGTGTTCTTTACTAAAAAAACAGTTGCAACAGGGTAATTAAATAATGTCATAAATTATTGAATATTGGTGAATTTCAAATATAATAAAAATATTCAAAGTCAATTTTTTTTATTTGAAAGACAATGAATTAGTTTGTAGATTAGAAGTAAGACACTAACGTATAAGCTTATTAAATGGAGTACATAAGACCTTGATATTCTTATATATATAGTACACTCCTTCCATCCCACTTCATAAGCAAAAATGAATCAAATAAAATTGATGTATTTGATTTAAATTTAGCACAAAATATATCAATTTTATTTGACCAATTTTGTTTATAGTTTTTAATGGAGTATACACAAACAATCTTAGCATAATTACAAGATAATTCAAGTCAATGACTCCTAAAAATACACGAACCAAAATATAACAACTCCTAAAAACATTACAACCCAAGCAAACAATGAGTTGAGAGTTTCAATGATAAAGATCAAAATTAAAACCCATTCTTAAATTTAATCCATGTCTATCCTAAGATGAATTTAACCATATCCATGATTATTCCTTCATTAATCTCATGTTACTAAAAAATCAAATTAGTTCTGAATAACCAAATTAATCAAATGCAAGCTAACCAAATAGAGTAGATACACCAATGCATCTGTCTACCACTTCATACGAAATTGATAAATTGTTTAGCATGTACCCATGCATCCTACTCCTTCCAAATCTTCCAAGAAAATAAGCAAATAAAAAAATAGAGGTTTTGCATTCTCTTTAATGACACATTCGTTAGCACACGAATAAGACTCCAATCGAGTAAAACTACGTCTGAGTATATCGTCCCATGTTGATAAACGATCACTGCGAAGCAAGGAGACCTTCTAAGGCACTAATGATTTGATCCGTGCATGAAATATCACTTATCGGAGAATCATCAAAGCTTATGGTATTTTCCGATTACACGGTATGCTTCTTTGACAGAGTAACCTTCACCTGAATTTTGATTCTAATTCCAAACATTTTTCACATTTTCCTAACAAGACAACTCTTTAGGGTGCAGGGGCGGAGCCACCCACAGTTGAGGGGGTGCAGTTGCACACCCTGAATTTTCAAAATCTGCATATACCATCCATGTATTTATCATTTTGAACCCCCTGACACTACTAAAAAAACAAAAATTAGTGAGGGATATTTAGTGAGGGAAAACGTGAAATCACTCTCTAATTCCGTCACTAAATTTTGCGACCAAAGAATTTGTGAGAAATTTCATTTTTTCCGTCACTAATTTCCCTCGTTAATTCACTAATTTTCCTCGCTAATTTTGTTTTTTCTAGTAGTGTGAATAATTGTTTTTGCACCACTGAATTGCTATCTCTCTAACTGATGACAAGAAAAAGGTGAAAAGATGAAGCAAGAGCAAGAAGCATCAGGATGAGAGAGGCACATACAAGAAGATAAATACGTTGGAGTGGCGGCTTCTCTTCTCCTATTAGTATTTTATTGTGGGCGATGCTCCAGACCATTTATTACTGTCTATTTATACCGATAGACCAAATTGTTGTATATGATTTAACTCATGTATATACACCGTCATTGCAAAAAAAATATGTATACTATCAATTAATTATAATTGTAAGAATATTAAAAACATGGAAGCCCTAATATAGACCCCCAAAGAAAATGGCTCATTGGTGGACCTGTACAAGTGACCTACAATATATAAAAGTCGCATGTATGAGTGATTTAAAACATGATAATTTTTAAAAAGTCACACATATGAGTGGATCAAAATTTAAACTCTCATGTGTGTGTACATGCATATGTTATACTAATTATTATTAATTGAAGTTAAAAAAATCTGCACCCCCTAAACAAAGGTCCTGGCTCCGCCACTGTTAGGGTGTCCACGTCTTTTTGTTATAGACCAGTGGATTGACCCGATCAGATGATGTTATGTGGATGTTTACAGAGATTTAAAGACTAAACACAGTGAAGGAATGAGGTCAAGACTACTTAGGTCAGAGATTGTTCTACATGACGAATTGAAAAATTGAAGTGCAAAGAGCTATTTATCACTGCTTGTCACAACATGCACGACAAAATAGATTTGCTGAGAAAATATGCAAAGAGCATATTAAACTTTTCTTCCTCCCATACAAAGAATGGCCGGTTCCACTTCAACCTCCAACTTGAAGAACCTTCCATCCACCACCCCATTTCCCCCACATGATTCTATTTTTGTTCCGACAAAGATTATAGCCTAGGAACAGTTTGTAGAAGTGTAATTTCTCTAGTCTATACATCATCCCAAAATCAAATTTGCCCACCATTGTATTATTGGAAATAAAGATGGACTAAACATTGTTTATCTTTTTCCAAAAAAAATCAAAACTCTTAGATATATATATATATAATCTTATATTTTGTTTCCTTTCTATTTTTACTCCAATCAAATAACTGAAAAATATCTCATTTTCAGTATCTCAAAATTTAAATTTACATCACTCACATATATTATATTTCACACCAACCACTTGGCTACACTTTAGTGGTTAAAACAGTATATATTGTTTATTTTGTTTTTTGTCAACCAAAAATACTATGACCCAAATTTTGGCACAACATTTTTCCAATATAAATAATTACATTTGAGACATAATATAAATTTGAGTATACACATTTAAAAACCACTTATTATATCACACAAAATTATGCTCTAAATAATGTTGTGTCTTCTACCAAACAAAACGGGAAAAAAAATTACAAAAAAAAAAAAGTTTAATTTATGTACATTGTATCCAATGATATGTTGCTTTATCGTTTTGTAAACAAATGAATTATCGTAAGCTTCATTGGTTAATGTGTCATAAACAAATGAATTATCGTAATCAACAGTAATAGTTCAGAGAATTGCCTTTATGACTAGGAGGACATCCAAACTGGGCTTCGTCTTGAACATTAAAGTTATAGCTTTGTTACATAGCTTTCCAATGCATGTTCGCAAATGCAGCCAAAGTTATGGCCTGTACAGTTAACATGAGTCAGAACACATGAAATACGAAAACCAATCCAAGAATTAAATTAAAGCTCAAATCCGACCCAAAATGTAAAAACATGATAAAAATATGATATTAACATTAAAAGCTCTCAAAATATCAAAATACAAACTATAAAATGTGCTCAAATGCACTAATGATCAAACAAGAAGCCAAAAAAATTACAACAATATATGATCATATATATATATATATATATATATATATATATATATATATATATATATATAAAAAAATATCTCTATATATA
>Ga0228711_1004899_pt1 | contig 20443 bp, 13 predicted proteins | sample MedpolnodulmetaG_2_FD_177996 | JGI IMG/M metagenome (GOLD analysis project Ga0228711, IMG submission 177996) | Root nodule microbial communities from Medicago polymorpha collected in Santa Monica, California, United States - brown nodules | ecosystem: Host-associated > Plants > Roots > Nodule... | reverse complement strand
TGCTTAAATAATAATAATTAATTACATTAACTTTTGAAATATATTATATAAAAATACAACAATCTCCCACATATTTCAAAAGTTCAAAAATTAATTTAGAAAACACTTTTTGAGTTTATATCTTGGATGTAATGCAACAAACTGGTGTAGCAAGCTATATGAACTAGTGCTAGAATGATAGTACTTAACACACAGTGAAATTGGTGTAGCAAGCTATATGAACCAAAGACACTTATGTATGTTAGCGGTCTACCACTCGCATCACACCCCCACAGTTCTTGCCGTTAAAGCTGTGGTGCGCTAATAGGCCGTGCGCGTGCCTTGATTATTTCATGAGTGCTCCAGAGGCCAAGATCTCATACAAGCGGCCCCACTTGACACTCACGTAGGTGATTTCATCAAGTGCATGCTGCAAATCATACACCACCCATAAGGAATATGAAATTCATTAAAAGTTTTATATGCTTATCATCTCAATAATGCAGTGTCTAGCCCTTCATACACACACCATAGGAAAGGGACGAGAACAGAAATTAATTAACTAATTTTTGGTGCTATCAGAACTAATAAGTGACTTGTTCTTACCCATATGAACCTTATTCATGGGATCTCCAATCACAAAGGTTGGGTTCCCATCACTTATTAATTTCTAGTGGCTTAAGTCCCAATCCCCTCGAAGTACACAAATTTATTTCATCCCAAGGGGCTTTGTTTAGTAGATACTTTTCACACAAATGATGAAGACAATTTTCTTTTATCATATAAGATTGGCTAAGACGTCTCTAAGTCAATCATTCTCATATATTTATCAAAGTCTATAACAATAAACTTGATCTCTATAATTATTTTTATACATGTCTGCTTACATTATTATTAAGCAACATCAATATCAATGTGGATAAATATAAATCTATTTGTAGATTTATAATACAGGTCTGCTTGAATGACTTCAAGCGACAACATCCCCACAATAAGTAGAGTAATTGTACATTTTGATTTATTCTCATTGAATTTCAATTTCAATTAACATCATTGCATTATTTTGATGCAATGGTTCATCAACTCTAAACAATATTTCATATATTGTCAAACTGACATCCTTGGTATACTTCATCAGGTCTGCTTAGATAAATTCTAAGCGACAAACCCCCACATTGAAAAATATAACTCTATTTAAAAATTAATTATACAGGTCTACTTGAATAATTTTCAAGTGACAACAGTTCCACAATGGAAAATAAATCTCATAAATATATATATTTTCTCATAAACCAATTTCCTTAAACATCATTGCATTATTTTAAAATGGATAACTCATACTATATTTTTCATCAATTCATCATTAACATATTTCTTCAATTTTCTTTTATCAAGTATAAGAATCATACTTGATTATATTAAATCTTTCACATCACTTAGATCAGATGCCTGTATCTTCTTTAAGAAAGTGTTAGCAATTTAGTATCATAACACATAGCTGAGGAAACTAAATTATCACAATCGAAATGCAACAGTCTCAAAAGCTAAACGAAATGAAAATCATATTAATATTTAAAGAATTTCTCAATAATGACTCATGTCAGCACACTCCCTAAAAATGATATGAACAATGTAAGAGGGGCAGAGGTTTGTAAAAGCTTGAAGATCTGTCCATTAAACATCATCAAACATTAACACATATATATTCTAGAGCCAAATCTTTATCGTATATTGCATTCTTGAACCTCAACGGAATTTGTTTTGAAAGCTAAACTAGTCTATCGAAATTGACATCGGAGAGAATTGAACGATTGAACCTCAACAATGGTGTAACGGTTCGGTTTGGGTGTGTTTTTAGTCAAAAAATGTCCGAACCGATGAAATCTTCTTCGGTTCAATTTGGTTTGGGTTTCACTCGGGTTTTGTTCGGTTTGCATCGGTTTGGTTGATCGGTTTATTTGAAAATACAATTAATAAAATTCATATTCTTAAAAATTTGTATTTCATGCATACAATATGCATCATACTAAAACATTTCATAGAACTTTGTATTTCTTATTTTGTTTTTACATGTTCTCTATTTTTCAAACAACTTTTTATGACTAGTTTTACTCAATATTTCATACATCCAAGATTCATTCATCCATCATTCTTCAAACACAATTTCATCAAACTCAAATAATTCAGTCATCCCTAATCCATACATATCATTCATCAAACCAAAAAAAAAAAACTAACCAATAGATGGACGATCTTAGCGGTGGTAAGGGATCATGAGTTAGGTGTGATTGACAGCTAGAGTTTATTTTTAGAAGAAATGAATAGAGTCTGAGTGATAAGATGAGACGATGATGGAAGTAAGTGAATATATCAAGGAGTTTTTTATGTTGGGCATTAATTTTGGGCCTAATCATAAGTGTATGTTAGGAGGGATAATATTAGTAAAATGGGAAGTGAGGTTAACATCGGTTCAGTTCATCGGTTCCTTAAATCTCAAAATTAAAAACCGAGAACCAAACCAAATAAGGTCGATTTAGATTGGACCGGTTTGGTTTTGAACCGAACCAGACAAGAACGAATATTTTTTCAATTTTGTTCGAGTTGAACTTTTAGTTTCATCGGTTTTGTTCGAACCGCTTACACCCTTACTCAACATAATTGTTTCTGTTTTTGTAAAAGAAGCTCAATGACTTACTTAAACTTCCAATAGGAGTGTATTAATGATGTTAATTTTCAACTGAGGTGTGTATCATTTAAAGAAATATATAAAGGAGGTATGTGTTCATTTTTAAACTACCAAATGTGTGTTATTTAAAAAGACTTTGAGGAAGATTAATGTAATTTTCCCTATAATGAATAATGGAAGAGAGAGAGAGAGAGGAGGCATGTAAGACTTTAGTTTGAAAAAGAGGAAAAAACAACGAGAACCACAAAATGAGTTTCTTGATACAAAATATTTTCAACCGGTGATAATGTGATAAAAGACTAGTCAATAAGGTTTCTTCATAGAGAAGGAGAAATTAAGTTGATATAGACACCCCATGAAGATAAAAACTTGTTGTGAATTTGGACAAATAAAACACCAATTAACTTAGATGTGTGGAGGAAAAGGGAAGTAGTAATCAATATAAAAGTAATTTTAAACAACAACAATAATAACAAACCTAGATCTAGAAATGGTTGCCCAATTCAGTCCAATAATGATCTACTTTAGGGGAGAGATTGATTTCTCCAATCTACTATCAATGACTTCTTACAAAGAGATACAAGAGTTATAAGAAATTAACTTCAACAAGCTCTCCAAGAACAAAACTTAATTTCTATCATTTTTCAACCTCTTTCCAAGAACAAGAGACTCAATGATTCCATTCACCCAATGTGTTTACAAATGTTCCCCAACTTAAGAGAACTCTTCATCAAAGACAGTCAACCCTAAAGTTATCTCCTTTGATTCCCTAAGTTTCTCTCTCTTGGAGTCCTACTCAAAACATGAAGAATGAAGTCTTATACCATGCACGAGTCTCAATAATATTGTGTCACGATTTCACGTTAGTACATAGTACCATACTAACATCATCTTCAAAATTGTGCCACGATTTCTTCACTTCGTACCACGAAATTTGTCGAACCAAAACCTCCAAAACTTGAGGCAAATCACGCCACAATTTCTCCAAATTACGACACGATTTTTGTCAAACCTTCATTCATCAATTTTGAGTCAAATACAACAAATATATTGCAAAGAGGATGATATATCTAAAATGAAGACTTGACCCTCTTTCTTTCACAACTTACACATTTAGATTATACATTATTACTTTGACAAGAAAGCTCTAATATTTTTTCTTCTCTATGGCTTTTTTCTTTATATAATTCTAATTAGTCATCCCTGCAGTTCCACAAAATTGTGGTAAAGTAAACACATATATTGTAATATTATATAAACTAGTTTTTTCATATTACTTCCTCCGTCTCTAATTATAAGCAACTTTTGAAAGAAAAAAATTATAGTCCTTAAATGTAAGCCCCTATACAAAATACTAAGTACATTTATTATTTTATTTTTAAACATACATCTAATTAATACTACTGACTTATATTCGAATACGAAAACGGACGGAGGAAGTATTTAGTTCTGGTGTAATTAAGACTAACTATACACCGTGATAGTTTTCTGTTAGTTTTTGTAAATTGAATTTATCTTCATAGGATATAATGAGATTAGACTAGAAAAACCTTACAGGGTGAGCCAAAGAATAAGAGAACTTGAATTGCCGACTATTAGAATAACTATACCTTGTCAGAGAGTAGGTATTTTGGAATATTGTTGTCAAAGTTCTGACTTAACTACTAAAATTTAGGATTTTGCGACTTTATTCATCTTCAATAACTCAAATCCATAGCAAAATCTTAAAATAGGTAAAATTTTAGTGAGATCGCATCAAAATTGTGAAATTCATAAAAAAAAATTGCATAATTTTGAAGGATTTTGTCCATTTTTTTAGTCATTTATGTTTAAGTATTTTGTGAACTTTAAATTGAGTCATTTATGACTATATACAATTTATACCATATATTTAGCATTATTATTGTTATGGTTAAATTCATCGATTTTGATTGTCATTTTACGATTTTCTACTTTGCTCTTCCCTTTCGACCTGAAGCAAAATCCCGATTTTGACAACTTTGTTTCTGAAGATAGAAATAATTCTTATTTGTTGAAGACTGATGAGATGAAAGGAAGATGAAATAATTCTTATATGTTGAAGAAGATAGGAAGAAATTAAAGAACTAAAACCTATATTTTGAGGAAACAGAGAAACTAGGATGTGAATAATTGTAATGAAATTGATTTTCCATGAATGTGTGTTTGTTTGCATGTATGATCATGTATGCATCTTGAATCACATGTAATAGTAGCTTGAATTTATAATTTTTTGCTTCTTATTTCCTTCTTATTGGTATTTGCTTTGATTTTTTGTTTGGTGTATGAGATATAGTCTTTAAATTATTGAAGATGTTGACTGAAGTATTATGTTTCTTTATTCTTGATGATTTACTAGTCGGGTAAAATGAAAATCACCTGTTTGTATGATTTCGTGTAAGGCTTATAATCTGAATTTGTTGGAAAGTCAATACAAGTTTCTGAAGTTAACTATTTGTTTTTTCAATTGAAACCAGTCATATTGTTTGAAGACCTGCATTTGTGAACACTAGCAGATATTAGGTTGCAGAAAAAACATGGTGAAAGATACATATTTTTTTCTAAGAAGATAGAAGCAAAAAAGAGAGTCCTCAAAGATTGATGCATTATAACAAGATACTTTTGCCCATTTATACTTGCTAGACTTATTTATAGCGGTGTTTGATCCATGCAACCTATTACACTTAGTGGGATAAGACTCGATTGTTGTTGTGCTTGTTGTACTTGCTAGACTTATTTATTTCGCTGCATTTACTATATTATTGTTCCTATTTTGATCCATGTATTCTTTCAAGAGATTTGTATATTTCAATGTTTTTGTTTCATGTGTTTGAACCTTTTTTGTTTAATTTGGAGAGTATATATGGTGTCATGTACATTAGAAGTCCATTTCATATTCTACTAACAAACAATGTGGTAAAAGAACGTCATTATAGGAGGGATTGGTCCTATTTACATCAAATATGGCCAGAATACAATCAGAGTTGAAAAACACAAAATAACTACTATTCTCTAACTATCAAGCCTATCAAACAAAACTAACTAATAACCAACTTTACTACTTACTTATTTACAACCCTCCTAATTATTATAAGTCCCAACAATTTTAAATTTTTAATGATGTGTTGTTCATGCTTATAGTGCATACCTTATGTATGAAAGAAAAGCTTGTTGACAATTGATTTATTTCTTTGAAAATTATGGTTGAATAAAGGTGTGATTGATTGAACTCATTGAAAAAATAGAGGGAAGAAAATGGTTGTCGCCTTCGTTTCATCGCATTATCAATAATAAAACTTTCAAGTAAGGAAAAAATTTATTCCTTTCTTGCACCAAAAAAAAATCATTCCTTTCTAATATGTAAACTTTGACAAAAATCTTATTATGCTAAATCGGTTGACAAAGATATCGAAAGAGAAAGAAACAACATCAGTTGAAATTAAGATATTTAGGTTATTTCACGGGTGATAGAAAGATCGATTACTATTAAATGACTGTGTAAAGTACTGTCTTTACACTGGTGGTGTAAAAATAAAATTAGTCTTACAAAAGATAATATAGTCAGCATTCACTGAATCTCAAAAGTTATTCAATAGAAGTACTCACGACAGATAGCATATGCTTTATCAAATTATTTAATAGTACTCTCAAAAACTTATTAATCTAACCAACGTTAATCAATAACCTCATTCAAAAGCTCCATAAGCAGGGGGTATAGGATCAACAAGAAATTTATCTAGGAGTTGATCAATTGATGTATAGTTATAATCAGGGTATAGTTGTGAAGCTTCAAGGTCATCTTCCTCTAGCTCAAAGTTTGCCATGTCACCTTTAACAAATATGCTATGAATGATGGAAATTGGAATATCTTCTGGAGGTGGTAAAGCTGCATCATAAACATATGTTACCAATGTAAGCTTGTATATGTATTATATTTATACAACATTGGTAAAAATTTCAAAGAAAGTAAAAACAAATTAAAGTCTTACTTTGTGATAGCTTGACAATATCTTCCTCCGGAACAAAAACTTTATGAAATTTTTGACCACTTTTGAGCTCCCATTGTGATATCAACTCATTTTGTGAAATAATATTCTTGGAAGGTCGATACACAACAATGCGATTGTGTGCTCTTGGATCATTTGCCACTTTAATTGTGTACGCAGCAACATCCTCTTCATAATTTAGTACCGCTAAGAAAAATCAATGTCCCACAAGATTCGTTAACATTGCTAACTAATTAATTAGTTTGGACAACCAGAAAATAAAAGAATGATGATGACTTAAAGTTTAAATGAGTATAGTTTATATAACATTTAGAGGAAAAAATAGATAAATAGAAAATAACATATTCTTTTATTTCCAAGGCTAATGTGTTATGCATATTAATCATTTCTCTTATGTAACCAACATTGACTCATTCAGAGTCGTTGTGAGATTAACCACTAAGATTTGAACCCAACAATATCCCCTTCAAATGTGAGTCTCCCACATCCTATACCATATTCAATACCAGGATCTTACTCCCGCTTGCCCCTTGCCCAAGCCAAACCAAGACACTGATACAACTTGTGGGAGAGTCTGAGGGACCATCATGAGCAACAATGGGGCAATGCTCCAAGACCACAAATGAGAAAGATGCCACATCTCTATCCAAAATGATTAGACATGCATATCCATCCAAAACAATAAGAAATTAGGTATACGGGTCATAGTCTCCCACATCATATACTTGATTCAGATATTAGGATCCCACTTCCGACAAGTTGAACCAGAACTTCGATACCAGTTGATGGGGAGCGCAAAAGTAGAAACATGCCAATGCCTCGTGCCAAAAGAGGCTTTTGGTATCTTTGTCATGTATATATGCATATCTTACATGAAAATTAGCGTTTCATAAATACAAATATGAAATTATAATCTACCACTATTTTGGAAGGTTGATTTTGATGAGAATCTTTCAAAATTTCTTCTGTAAAAACAATCACATATTTTCTTCGGTAAAAAACAAATATGTACCTTTAATTTGACCGCTGCTATAGACAACAATATCTTTATTTTTCTCATACGGACGAAGTAAGATATTGACGAAGTATGCACCAAAACAATTTGCAGAGACATAAGTATAAGGGATTCCAGCTGCTTCGATTTCTCTTCTAATTTTTATTTTCTTATCGAGAAAAGCTTGAAAAGGAGGAAGAGGATGCACTCGGTCTTCTTCTACACCAAAATCTGATGGCAAAAATCTCTACAAAAAATATATACATTTATAAAATTAAATATATACATTTATAAAAATGAATTTGATTACCAACGGTCGTTTCCGTGATTTTTGTTCACTTTGTTGAAGCAGAGAAAAAAGGGTATCGGATACTACTTGTACTATTTTGTCGCGGTCGTTTTCAGGGTTATAGACCATTTTTAAAACCTTTTTTTGTTTGAAAAAGACCATTTTTGAAACCTTGGTAATCATTAGTTTTTTAGAGAGATGATGATCATTACTTCTGTCCCATATTACATGACTTATTTGACAATGTGTATTATTGACCTAACATATTTTGACCATATTTTTCTACTAATATATAAAGATAAATAATATCATATAAGATGTTGTTAGATTCGTATCGATGAATATTTTTAAAATATTATTTTTTCATAATTTTTTTAATATAGGACAGAGGGAGTATTTAATAGGCATCCATGTTATAGATTACATGCAAACCAAACAATAAAGTACGCCTTACTAAAAAACAAATTAGAGACAAGAAAGAGAAAAAAACTAACATATAGAGTGGGGATAGAGATTCCATTGACTTGTGAAATTTTTGGTTTATGGAAATATTTTATTATACCTTGATATTACCAGCAACTTTGATAGCATCTACAATCTTAAGTTGCTCCATCACCTGAGGGTATGCCAAAGTACATATCACAATATCTGCTTGTTTAATAGCTGCCACAATTTGATCATGCTCAAATTCTCCCTGCAATTAATTATTTTGTATATTTATTAAGAAATTGATTAAAATGAATTGTTTATTTTCATTGCATCTATACATAGAGAGAAAATTAACTATTAAACCGTAACCATCTGGTTGAGAATAAATGGTTAATGAACTTTAATTAATGATGAATCATTCAAGAGAATCTGAGTGCAAGTTTTAGCTGAAATAATTATTAGCAACATCCTCTGATCATTACGATAAGCAAAAATAAAAAATTTAGATTCATTTAATTAATGATGTATATGGTCTTTATTATATACCACATACATCAATTAAGAAATAAATCTAAAATATTAATTTTTATTTATAATAGTGATCAAAGGGTATAGCCTTTAATTAGTTGACTTTTGACCCAACTTTGAATTTTCATGGTTCCCACTTTCTCATAAACTTGATGGTTAAAAAGAAGAATAAAGGAAAGAATTAAGACTTACCTCCACAAGAGTTGCTCCAATGGAATTGAATTCCTTGCAAAGTTGTATCTTTGAGGGAGAAGTTTGTGAATTGATTGGGCGAGTGTACACCAAAGTTGGATAGCCTAAAGAGATGCTTGCCTTCACCACATACTTTCCTATGTAACCAGTTCCACCAAATACAAGAATCCTACTCTTATTAGCCTCCATTTTGTTTGGGGGGGTATACTCTTTGCTCTTGCAAATGCCTAACTTATTGCTTTGAGTATTTGTAGTATTGTATTAAATCACTTACTCAACACTAAATAGTACAAATGTCTAACTTCTTTTATGATGATAGAAAATAAAATCGGATAATAGATATTTTAGTCCTGAATGTGTAACGAGTAGTTATAATAGTCCCTCGATGTATCAAACTTTTAAAATAGTCTATGATTATGCACTTTTTTAGTCGAAATAGTCACTTACGCTAAAATAATCATTCAATACTCACAATAACTCTTTTTATATAGGGATTGAAACGACAATAAATAAAGTATTTAAAGAGTTCAAATTAGTATATTGAAGGATCAATATACAAACATTAACGGAATATTTTAATGTCAAAGACTATTTTAACAAATGAAATACACAATCAATAACTATTTTAAAACTTCGATACATTAAAAAATTATAGTGACTATTCGTTACAATATCTAGGGATTAAAATTATTATTACCCAAAATAAAGTAGGAAAGAAGGGCCAATTGGGTCTATTTTTTATCATTACAACCTTGAACTAACACTACTAAAAAACAAAAATTAGTGAGGGATATTTAGTGAGGGAAAACGTGAAATCCCTCTCTAATTTCGTCACTAAATTTTGCGACCAAAGAATTTGTGAGGAATTTCATTTTTTCCGTTACTAATTTCCCTCGCTAATTTTGTTTTTTTTAGTAGCGTAAGCAAGAGAAGATAAAATGTCCTAGAATACAATCCTCCAACCCCAAAAAAGAAAATCTATTTCTGTAACAGCAGCATCAGCTATCATAAGAAAATGCAATATATATTATATGCACACCACTTGTGAATGCATAAAGTTGTTGGCTATCTAAAAACTCACCACTTGTGATGCACGGAAAATAAGGTAATATCAATTCACATTTATCATTCAACTTGGTACTATTTTTGTTTGGTACTCTCTGCTCTTGCAAATGACTATTGCTCTGAGTATTTGTAGTACAGTATATCATATCAATTCACATTCATTATTCAACTTTAAAATCACAAATGTATTTACTAGGGGAAATTTAGCATGGGGCGATTGTCAATTTGCTCCATCTTAAATCAATTTTGTTTTATTTATTATTAGTTGTACACTCTTCATTTTTATATTTCAATTTAAAACTCTATTTAATTATCATATATCAGTTTTAATTTTAATTTAATGGGACTAAAATATTTTGGAGGAACAAAAACATGTCATTTTTTTAGAAGAACTAAAAATAAAATTCGTCATATTTATAGAGATAAAAAAATTTAGTCCACATTAAATTAAAATTAAAACCGCATGACAAAAATTTATTTAACCCTAATTAATATTACAAAGTTTTGTTGAAGGGATTAATATTACAAAGTTAGATACAAACTAAATTTATTTTCTTATAAATAATGCCGTAAATATATTTACGTCATATTTTTTTTAGTCCAGATTTAATAATGTATATGTTTTCAAATTAAACAAATTATTGAGAATGGGCTAGACGTATTAGATTTTTAAACGGGAGATTAAAAAATAACGTATTCAAGTAAATTAATTTGAGCCAAATTATAATTGAATAAGGCTATAAATTGGAATATAAAATACAGGGTGTACAAGTAATAGTAAATAAAACAAAATTGATCTAAGATGGGACAATTTGACAATTGCTCCATGCTAAAACTCGATGTATTTACTATTCTCTAATGATATAAATTAAAATAAAAGATGGTTAATTGAATCTATTTTATTATGAAGAATGTTAGCTACACTCTTTTTTGAATACTCACTCTTTTATCGATTTAAACTAATGTAGGACAAATACATTAGAAATTAAATCCACATAAAGCTATTACACATGTATTGATTTTATCCAATAAAAAAGTCTTCCAAGTCTTCCTCATTTTATCATTGTAACCTTGCTTATCTTACATTTATTTTTTTTTTGGGAAAAAAAGCAAATATTATTAGAATACGTTCTTGTTGGATATCCCAAAAATGCAGAAGACAACGCAAAATCTGCACACCAGTCAGTCAGTCGTATTGCATATGTATAAAGTTGGATATCCTATTCTCCACTCCTGAAAAACACGGATTTCTTTCTTAACAAGGGACCCACTGTTCAAATTGTTTAATAGTATTGCATATTGGTGGAACGAGACAACTTTGCTTTCAAATTGGAAGCTGCTTATTATTAGTTCCCTGGTTTTTTTTCACATTACCAAATTATTGGTCATGATAATTAGAAATATGTTGACAAGGAAAATACATACGACATAAGATCCTCTAAGGCTTTTGAAGCATCGATAATTATTCCTGCAACACTTGTTATTACTCATGTTGTAAATTTTGTTAATAATGACGACACTGTACGTTGATGCAAATGATGTGACTCATGATGGTACTGTTGTTACTAATGACGATAATGTTGATGCAAATTTCATGACCTATGATGAAACTGTTATTACTACTGATGAAACTATTGCTATAAATGAAACACATATTACACCTCAAGCACCTCCTTTGAATCGTGGCACAAAGGTTCATATTGAATTGTTTACTGCCTCTGAGGAAGATGCACAAGCAACGCAAACGTCCCCCATGTTTACTCAGATCGAGCAGCATCCTAAGGCAAGCTATACTTTCCAATTTGCTTTATCAAACGTCACCTATGAAATTATGGATACGTCCACATTGGTTGGACAACCAACCAAGTATTACACCTATTCTTGAGACGGTGCAATTTGAGACCGTTGAAGTTGAATCTCCTTTTGAGAGGTCGCTCGATATAACTTTGAAGCATGTGGAAATTCCTATTCCACATGTTGCTATGCATCTAGATTTGGTAATAGTGGAAAGTGGGACCAACAAGCCTGCTCATAATCTATGCAACTACCCTCCATTGTCCATGTTTTACCAAAAGACCTTGAGTTAGCATAGAAACTGATGAACACTGAAAATGTTACTCTAAGATTTTCACTCCCAACGTCTCGAAGAGCGGAAAAAAGAAAAACAAACTTATTTGAATTGCCTACCAAACCGGTTTCAAGGGTTCACCTCAATGAATAGTTGAGTTGTGCGGATATGATAGCAAACCATGGGCACAATATAGTTGAGATTCTTGGGTGGGATGATTTACCTTCTTTTATTAAGGAGGTTTTTTTAGAGACCGGTTTGGTTTGTCGAATTTCTGTTTTTCTTTGTTTGCTCTTGTTTTTTTTTATGCTGTCTTTTTTAAAGGAGAACTACAAATTAGATAATTAATGTTATTTTAGTCTAACCTTAGTCGTTCTTAGAAATGAATTTTAAAAAAGAATAATTTATATGTTTTATATATGAAGAAAAAAAATGATCGGTTCAATTATTTTATAGTTAAACCGTAGAACTTTTGTTTTTGAGAAGAACTATTCATATAAAATAATTGTTTTCAATCATTTAAAAAGGTGAAATATTAAAGTTCTTCATATCATAACATTTGTAAATGGGTCTAATTTGTAATTAGTGTATATGTATATACTAAAAAAAATGCAATTGCTGCACGCCGCTAATGGACCAAAATTGGTATTACTAAAGATAATATATTCACTCAATCTCAATTTATTCAATAGAACTCACAATAGATAGCATGTGCGTTCTCAAATTATTTAATAGTACAATCAATATTTCAGTATACTTTTTGTATACCTACGAAATTTATTAACCTAACCAAACATCAAAGCTCACTATTAATAAAATAGGTTCATTCAAAAGCAGCAGATACAGGGGGTGGAGGATCAACAAGAAATTTATCAAGAAGTTGATCAATGGATTTGTAGTTGTAATCTGGATATAGTTGTGAAGCTTCAAGATCATCTTCCCCTAGCTCAAAGTTCATGTCACCTCTAACAAATATGCTATGAACAATGGAAATTGGAATATCTTCTGGAGGGGGTAAAGCTGCATCATAATATACATATTTTACCATTAGTCAATTTTTTGCCCTATAAACATATTTTAAAACTAATATTATGATTTGATAAGATTATATTAATATGATTTTTTTGACAATAGATTATAAATATGATGATGAGTTTGCATAAAACTTCTTTCATTATCACTAAATAATTTTAAACTCTAAAACTAGTAGTAATTAGTTAATCATTTTTCGGTGACAAAGATAATTGGTTTATAATGAGAATGTAGGCTTAATATGTATGTATTATACTTACATAACATTAGTCAAAATTTCAAATATAGTAAAAAAAAAATTGAATGAAACAAAGTCTTACTTTGTGATAGCTTGATAATATGTTCTTCTGGAACAAATACTTTGTTAAAGTTTCGACCACTTTTGAGCTCCCATAGTGATATCAACTCATTTTGTGATATGATATTCTTGGAAGGTCGATACACAACAATGCGATTGTGTGTTCTTGGATCATTTGCCACTTTAATAGTGTACATAGCAACATCTTCTTCATAATTTAGTATAGCTAACAAAATGTAAAATTATCTCGTGAGATTACTAACTAATTCATTTGAGTGCAACAAAAACAAAAATATATGGAAAAAAGTAGTTAAATAGAAAAGTATATTATGTTATGAATAATTCCTATAGTTAGTCAAAAGGTTTAGGGCAAGGATAAATAATATTATAGGCTAACTATTTTTTACCCCTCATCTATTACACTCAAAGTCCATAAATTTGTGCCATCATATATGAAGGTTTATATCACCTAATGCAATTATTTTGAAAGGTGTATTTTGTGTGTTTTCAATCACATTTTTTCCTTAACACATGAGTCATGACTATATATCTAGCTGATGGGAAAATATGTACCTTTGGATTCACCACTGCCGTAGACAACAATATCTTTCTTGTTTTCATAAGGACGAAGCAAGAAATTCACAAAGTATGCACCAAAACAATTTGCCGAGACAAAAGTATAAGGAATTTTTGCTGCTTCAATTTCTCTTCTAATTTTTATTTTCTTATTAAGAAAAGCTTGAAATGGAGGAAGAGGGTGTACTCTGTCTTCTTCCACACCAAAGTCTGATGGAAGAAATCTCTGTAGAGAATATATATACACTTATTAAATGAAAAATAGTTCCATATTTCAAGATATTTAGTTATATTAAAAAATTAACACAAACAATTAAAAGATAATAAAATTTAAAGAGGAGGATACAAAGTCAATGCCCGATATACTATATATATAAAGAAAATACATGAATTTGGGCTTACTTTATTCCTTTTCAATTCTACCTTTCATTTAAAATATTGTATTTAGTATTTTATCTTTTTTATAACAATATTTAAATTATTAATTACAAAAAAAATCTCATTAAAATACTCCACTACAATAGGAACAATATTATTTTAAAAAAATAGGAACAATATTATTTTAAAAATATATAAAGGAAATATGAGATTTTGGGTTGAATTTTTCGTTAACCCAATTATACCCTTAAACAAATTTTCCTATAAAAATGTTATATCGTTAGTGTCATTGAAAATGATAAGAGTTTATATTATATTTGCATTATTGTTGTGTAATTGAAAACGATAAACATGCTTTTTTACAATAAATCACAAACAACTCTACATATGATTTTAATCAAAATCAAAATTTTATTAAAAAAATTATTTATAATTTACACCTGTTAGTGCAATACAAAGAGTATACAGACGGATACAGAGTGCACGTCAATCGCTATATACAGAAAATTATACATGAGTAGAAGAGAAGTGGAGGATTGGTGTGTTTAACCTAAAGAGATGTCATTCAAAACATTTTTAGTTAATGGAATTTTTATCACCTTGATATTGCCAGCAACTTTTATAGCATCTATAATTTTGAGTTGCTCCAACACTTGCGGATATGGAAAGGTACATATCACAATGTCTACTTGCTTAATCACTTTCACAATCTGGTCATGCTCAAGTTCTCCCTGCAATCAATTATTGTTGATATATACTTATCAAGAAATTAATTAATTAACAATTATTTAATTTCATTACATAATAGAGAGAAGTAAGACTTACCTCAACAAGTGTTACTCCAATGGAATTAAATTCCTTGCAAATTTGTATCTTGGAGTTAGGAGTTTTTGAATTAATAGGGTGAGTGTACACAAAAGTTGGATGACCTAATGAGATGCTTGCCTTCACCATATACTTTCCTATGTAACCAGTTCCACCAAATACAAGAATCTTATTCTTCTTGGCCTCCATTTTTGTGTGTGTACTCTTTTCTTTTTTTGATAATAATCTTTTGTGTACTCTATGGTCTTTGTAAATGCTTATTATCTAACTGCTTCGAACAAATATTTATAGTGTCACATTGGCATCTATCATTCAACATTTAAAAAGTGATTACTATTAAAATAATGTTCTTTTGTTTTGTAGGAAACTAACAAGATATCTATCGGTACAAAAATGACCAGAGCATTTTTTATTATCAACATGCATGACAGAACTGTGACATTTCCATTAAGCCGCCTTCTATGTGCTGGAATATATAGACCACACCAAACTTCTAATTAAAGGGATGATCTTATATTTTTATTCTTGAATTACAAATCATGGTTAAAATAGAAAACTGGATTCGAAGTGTCAAAAGGAAGAAAATTCAACCACATATACGAGTTTCTACTTTTACAGACACATTTTTCTAAAAATTAATTCAATGTTACTTTGTTAAAAAAAATAATTGAATTTGAAGTTGATCGTAAAACAATCCCACAAAACAAACTTTTAAAATTTGTGGTTGGACCTAACACAACTCAACAAAACCAGTTTGTGAGATGAGAATTGTTCCTATTTTTTTAGAGAAGTGTTATTTGAACAACATTTTATATGAAACCTTAGGGTTTGTTTGCGAGTTTGGATGAGAGGGGAACAAAGGGGGGGTGAGAAATATGGTGGAAAATGAAAAAATCTTTCACATTTTTTGAAAGTGTGTTTTTTAGAGAATAACAAATTAATGCTTATGATTACTGTATTTTAAATTTTGAGAATATTATAAAAAAATAGATTAAATTTGAAGAATTCATATGAACCCTTCAAAACCTTTTTCAAATACAATTTTTGAGTTCCCTCAAATTTGGAAAGTTTTGTATTATATATAAATAAAAATTAACCCCCCAAAGCCCTCCTCTCTCATTTTCTTCTATTTCTTCCACGTGCTCATTCCTTTTTTCCAAAACCCTCCCCTCTCTTCCCCTACAAATTCACAAACAAAACTTTAGGGGACAACCAATATATATAAAAACAAATGTAGATCTTGGCACAAAAACCAAAGCAATAGAAAGAAAATGAGAACACGATGTATATATGAGAAAAAAAGTGTCATAAAAGTTGTCACAAAATGGTTGTTCAAATATCATTTCTCTTTTTTTATAGGAAAACTATTCCCACTTATATACACATGTTACTGTCATCTCTTATACAATTTGACACTCTTAAACAAAAGAGAAATGATATTTGAACAACCATTTTTAACAACTTTGGTGACAACTTTATTTCTCATACTCTTATTGTACTTTTATTCTCTCTCTTCTTTTTTCTCTCTCTATTGTTATTGTTCAACAACAAGGGAGAAAAAAGATTGTCACCCAAAGTTGTTTAAAATCGGTTGTCAAAATATCATTCCTCTAAACAAAATTCAATGTCACTCTTTTCGTTTTTCAACTTTTTATTTTTAATTTTCAATAAAATCGTAATTTGAGTTTTAGGAAAACATGAAAATTCATTTATCCAAAAGAAAAAAAAATTAATTATCTAACAAACTTGAGTTGGAGGTCAAAGATTCAAACTTGAATAAAGAAGTAAAATTAACTAACAAACTAACTACTAATATTTGCTATTAAAAAAAATAAAAAAATTGTTATTTCTCTATTTTACTCTTTTTTTTCAAGTCACGTCAATAGTTGTAAATAGTTTCTTGTTGTCAAAAAAATATTTAATGTTAGGATACATTGTCAATTTTTTTTAGGGAAGAAATTCATTGTTTTTCATTAGCTATCAAATCTCGAATACATGACGGTAAATCATCATAAACGTGGGAGCTAGCATGAGATGGGGCTACCCTAGCTAATTCATGAGAGTTCTGGAAATTACAACCAAAAAACTGCCTACAAGCCTGAATAATACAACCTAGTTCACTATTATCAACTAGGTTTGAATTAAAACGTTCAACAACCGGCATGGAATCCAAAACAAAATCAACATGATCATAATGATGATCAGCCATCCATTGTAGCGCTGTGCGAAGTCCAACAGCTTCGCCGACATCAACATCACAAATAGGAGAGAAACAATCCGTCTTAGCCATGACAAACTCACCATGATCATCACGGATACATATGCCAATACCTACCATATTCAGAGAATCAGAAAAAGAGGCGTCAATATTACATTTGTATCTACCACATGCCGGCTTCGTCCACTCAATGACATGACTATGAATAACACTATTCGGGTGAGCATGATTGCCAGTAGCTTTATGCGATCTGAATTCTTGGGCGGTTCTATAATCATCTAAGAGGTTTCGAGCCCGTTCAACAACCTGCATACATGTTTCATTTTGTTGTTGCCACAATTTTAAATTCCTAGGCTTCCGCAAGCTCCACACGATCGTCACAAATAACTCTTTTTGCATAGAAGGCATCTGGTCAAGAAGGGAAAATATCAAAGCATCCATGTTATAATTTTGACGGAGAGTTCTATCAATAATATCCCATAAGTTAACCTCCCGTCATGCTTGCACCGCACCTGGACATTCTAATTAATAAGACATGAAGGCTATCTTCATAATTAGTTCCACACAAAATACAATCATTAGGACAATGAATACCACGACTACTCAGGCTTGCACGTGTAGGGAAATAGCCTCGACACACGCCAAACAAAATTTCGGATCTTAGGAGGCACCTTAAGCTTCCAAATCGAACTCCATTTACCCGGAATATGCAAATGGGAGTTATCTGCAATTTCTGTTACACAAATTCGATATTCACTACGAACAGAATAACTACAATTTTTCTCAGCCTTCCAAATAAATTTATCTTCATGAACAAGAGGATGGAGAGGAGTATTCAAAATAAGCTGGGTAGTATTATGATCAAACAAATTATAAATTAAGGTAACATTCCAAACTTTTGTCGATGGTTCGATGATATCTTGAACTTTGACATGAGCAAGGGGCGCATAAAGAGGACTTTGTGTTGAGAGGATACATTGTCAATTTTTAATCGTTCAAACAATACTACTCAAAATTAAAAGAGAAATAAATCAAATTAAAAATTTCAAGGCCGGCAGCGATTCTCTTACATCAAAAACAAAAGTTGTTGATTTTTTTTGTTAAGTAGAATAATAAAAAAATTCACTGATAAAATAAATAAGTAGAGAATTTAAGGTTTAAACATCAACTCCCATATATATTATACAATTATTTTTTTTAGGGGGTTGTTGATTCTTTTATGTGCCCATAATAAAATGTCTATTCGTCAAATTGAATGCGGTTTTTCTACCTACTAAAAAATGGAAATTGTTAACGAGTGCCCTTGGAACATTTTTGTTAAGCACCTTTAATATTAAGTTTTAATTAAAATTTATGTAATCAATACATTGAAATTTGTAACATTTAACTTTAATGAAGAATATTTATTAAATATGAGATCCTTAAAGAGTGTCTCGGAGGCACTCGTCAGCAAGTATACATGTTAAATATAAGATGGTTTTTACACATGTAATTCGATAGTTCTTAAGCAGATTAAAAAATGGTTAGAAGCATAGGCGTGTGTCCAAGTTTGACCCTACTACTATAGTAGTACTAGCAAGGATGAAAATAGGTCATGCAGATGAAAGGCTTACGTCAGCATAGGTGTCATGCAGATTAAAGGCTTACGTCAGCATAGTGTCATGAAGATTGAAGGCTTACGTCAGCTCAAGATTAAAGGTTTACCGTTAACATTTCCCTTTATTTTAATGAGAAATGTTGATCAATGTTAAAAGATACATGTTAAATTTAGGATCATACTAACAAATGTCTTAAGATTATTTTTAATAAAAGGTGTTTGACTTATTAAGTATTGGTACCTATGAAGCTCGGCTACGTAGTATGGGTGTGGGTACGATACAATACAGATATACAGATATGCGCAAATTTTAAAATTCATGATACAATACGACTAAGATACATTAACCAAATATTTATGGAGAATGTTAACCATTGCCTTTGGGGCATTGGATAAGGGGATAAAAATAGAAATATTGTTGGAACATTAATGTGATGTTGGAAAATAAATTGGAAGATTAAACACCAAGTAATTATACCTTGATCTAATGTTGTGTGAATTGAAAAAATAGAGTGTGGGGGTCCCACATAAAATAGAACTCACACATTAGTAGTGTTTAAATTGTGGTATTAAATACTTCATAATGATAAAAATAATAGTAATTATTATTTGAGAATATCACTTCCCATAAATTTAGCCTATTGTCGTTGTGATAAGAATAAGAATTTAATTGAATTTCTTATATTTCCTTCATTCAAACTCAATAGTTTGTTTCCTCCACTTTTGTGGATTTGTTTCTTTTGATCTTATCCACAAGTGTTGTTGAACTGATTAATGGATAAACTTCATTTTAAACTTATCCATTAGAGTAACTGTTGTTGCAATTTTTGCTAAAACAGTTACAAAATCTCTATATAAATATAGGACTCCACTCAGTTCAAAAAACGCACCAAAGAGTTTCATTGAGTTGTCGGGAACTCTTTCTCTCTTCTCCCTTTCTTGACTTGTGTTGACGAGTCTTTCTTCTCTTCATCTCCTTTTTCTGTCCCTTCGGAATTAAAAGTGTTCTTAAGACCATAGTCCCTTTTCAGTTTAATGTCCCTTCGAAATTAAGAATGGTCTTAAAAACATAGTCTCTTTGATAATATAAGTCCATTCGGAATAAAGAGTACAATTAAGATCATAGTCCCTTTTTGAAATAATAATGTCCCGTCGGAATTAAGAATGATCTTAACGGTATATAAATATTCTTTCAATATTTTAATTGAGGAGAAATCAAAAAGTGGAAATGGTGGTATCACCATATTTGAGTGGTTGTAGTGTC
>Ga0228711_1004897_pt1 | contig 20446 bp, 10 predicted proteins | sample MedpolnodulmetaG_2_FD_177996 | JGI IMG/M metagenome (GOLD analysis project Ga0228711, IMG submission 177996) | Root nodule microbial communities from Medicago polymorpha collected in Santa Monica, California, United States - brown nodules | ecosystem: Host-associated > Plants > Roots > Nodule... | reverse complement strand
ATGTCCATATCAACTGAGCTAAGTTCACGGAGACACTAAATTTATAATCTATTATTACTCTTTGTGCATAAGTGATGGATTTGATAATATATTTTGTTGAGGATGGTTTATTGCAAAGATATATATAGGAAGGAAGGAGTAGAGTAATGCGCGTTTATTTTCAGAATTGGTAACACGTAGTGTTTTTTTTTTGTTTTTTGAAAGAATTGGTAACACGTAGTGTTGTTCACAATAGATGTATACAGATTAGACTATTCATTATTGTACTTTATGTAATACACTTTTTGCTTATAAAAATAGGATAAAAACAAAGATAAACAGTTTTCAAACTATATACACACATCAAATGGAAGATCAAGTTTGACTGGTATTAACTATAGCAATAGAAAGTTTGGTCAAATCGTAAATGGAGAAATATAACATGCTGGCCCAACCACAGTAACTAATCTAAGTACTGCAGATGGCAACAGTCTCCTCGTGTTACATTTACTACCTGTCATTGGCAGTGCCAATTGAATGGTTGAATTGAAGTAGTAAGGAGGGGTGTTCACAAAATTAAATAAACTCACCTACCTTCTATTCTTGCCTCTATTACATTACATTGTCTCTCAGGTTTTGCTATTTTTTTGGGGGGAAATTATTAAACAGCAAAACCCCACAGTTTGTATAATCCATTGACCATTTTTTATGTCAAAATTTCTTATTTTCATTTTTTTAATTTTCCTCAAACCATTGCAAGGTAAGAAGCGTGCTAACTCAGACAAAAAGTAAAACACAATGGATTTTCTATTATTTAACACTCTGCTCGGTTTAAGAAGAAAAAATGGACATTAACATATGCACAAGGTGCTTGTGGATTGAATATGTTCGATTTTGAGGTAAAAAATGATATGATCTAGTCTCGTCAGCTTTGTTGTTTTATGATTCAATTTTGATCATTGTCTATTTTTGTTGTGTGATCATTTTATATGACCATAAGAAAGGGGCTGCCTAGAGAATACATTTTGGATACATTTTGGACAGGGGACACCCAATATAAATGTATATGTATTTATAGGAAGAAGAAATAGATATAACAATTGATGTGATGAATATGGTATATTGATGAAGTCATAGAAAGAACGGTCAAATAAAATGATATGTATTAGAATCATCGTTGAAAAATTAATTTCATATGAAATTTCATTTGAAAAATACATTTCGTATCACTTGTACTCCTCGTGACATATGCATCACTTGTACTCCCTACATCTAATGAATTTTATAACGATGGTGTAGATCTCCTTAAAAAAATTGTAAAAAAAACTTGTCAATATTTTTTTTTTACAAACACTATTTTGTTGAAGGAAAAAAAAAACTTTGTCAAACAGAGCAATTACTAGTGTAGATTTTATAAAAAGTTTTGCATAAATGTAAAATTGTATCCTTTATCTTTCCTCTTGAATCGGGATTTTTTTTATATAATATGTTATTGGGTCTTTTGTTATAATTGGGTTAAAGGTAATTTAGTCTATTTATATTTCATTGTATATTCTTTGAATAAGAATAGTTTTAGGATTAAAATTTACTTTTACGTCCGCTTTTGAAAAAAGTGACTTGAAATTTGATTCGAGCGGTTTCTACAAAACAACATTTAAATACATAAAAAAACATTCAATTATTTTGTAGTTTTTGATTTTTTTTGGGACGATTTATGGTTTTATTTTAAATTAGTTTGAATTTAAACATCCTTGATTTCTTTTACACTTGCCACAAACTAATATTGGGATGGCATTATAATGTCGCTGCACAACTTCTCAATACATCAATTGAAGATAATTAAGAAGATTGTGGGACGCAACATATGTGTCATTGGAAGGTTGTGGTGCCCCTTTGATACCTTTTATATACGGAGACAAAGAAAGAGGTGGCTGTGGCGCAACACACCAAACCATATATATGCTGGGATATCATTCTGGATGATTGTTGTTTTTCAAATGACGAGAGGTTGTCATATTTCAAACTATGTGATTCAAAGGGATATTATTTATACAACTTGAAGGATTAGGTTGATCTTGAAGTAGTGGAGAATGACAAGATACTTAAATAAGCAACCTAGGTGATAACTCACTTAGGCTATGTTTAGATTGATGGAATATGATGGAACTAAGTGGGATGAAATAGAATAAATTAAGATTCTATTGTTTGAATAGTTCTAGAAGCAAGTATAACCTTAATCTAGAATGATCAATAATACATTATGCTAAAAAGTAATATTGAATATGTTAACTGCACCTGTCTTATTATAGATAGATTCCTTTGGTGAATATTATGTCTTTTCTTTTTCTATAAGTTTTTTCAGAGTGTTATTTTTTCATTGTATGACCTTGTAATGAAATCGTTGAAAAATATTATAAATCTCCCTTCCTCTTTAAATTCTAGCAGTGTGATCCATTTTCAAATTAGGTCGTATCAATGTTGAATTTTTATACGAATCTAGCCCTCACTATTTTTTCTCTCAACTATCTTTCTATAAGTGTGATCTTGCTTCATTTATAATTGTTCACTCAATTGTTTCTTGAAGCTTCTGTTTTATAGATAAAGTAATCCAAGTATTTTAAATGATTCTTGATGGTTAAATGGAATTTTGTCCAAAAATTTGACATTAAAAACATAATTGAGAAGTATTCTCTTTCAATATTGTTTGCTCCTTTTTTTTTTCTCTCTAAGATATCAGTCCATCAGAGAGGTCAACACGGATTTTGTAATTTCTTAGATTGTGTCTGAATTGATTGTATGTGAGACAATAAAATGAATGAAATATAATCTATTTCATTTCATACTACCTAATCCTCTAATTTTCTGTTCCCCCTAATTTGGGGCGCATGCAATGGAATAGATCTCCATAATTAACCTCTTACTCATGTTTTATTTTATCATTATTCATTATCCTCTTCCTCTCAAATATGTTCATCGTTTTCTCACATAAATCATGAATCATATCCTATTATAGTATACTAATTAAATTCATAAAATTAATTACAGTAAAAAAATGGATACACGGACACATTCTTTACGTTAGTTATAAATAAAAATAATAGAGTGGGTGAGGTGGTATGAAAAACGAAGGAAAATAGGGTGTGGGTAGCAAAAACAGCATACCTATACATAAATATGTATGACTGATAGGTCTTTGTTGTACCTTTTGGTATCAAGTAATAAACAGGCCCAAAAAGTCCTTCATCCATGGTTTTCAATTTAACTTGTTCATAAAGCCAATTCCAACACATCATCATCCTATAATATAACCCTCTTCTTCTCAACTCACGATTCAGAAAGAAGAAACGAAAAAACCATGGGTCAAGGAACACCAGGCGGCGGTTTGAACCGGCAACCGGGTGACCGTAAACCAGATGGCAACGACAAAAAGGACAAGAAATTCGAACCGGCTGCACCACCAGCTCGCGTTGGTCGCAAACAGCGCAAACAAAAGGGTTCTGAGGCGGCGTCACGGTTGCCGACGGTAACTCCGTTATCAAAGTGCAAACTTCGGTTGCTGAAACTGGAACGAATCAAGGACTATTTGTTGATGGAGGAAGAGTTTGTAGCGAATCAGGAACGGTTGAAGCCTCAGGAGGAGAAAGCTGAAGAGGATAGATCTAAGGTTGATGATCTTCGTGGTTCGCCTATGAGTGTTGGAAATCTCGAAGAGCTTATTGATGAGAATCATGCTATTGTTTCGAGTTCGGTTGGACCGGAGTATTATGTTGGGATTTTGTCTTTTGTTGATAAGGATCAATTGGAACCTGGTTGCGCTATCTTGATGCATAACAAGGTAGGGTTTTAATCTTTTTCTCTTTGATTATATTATATGGTGATTATTTGAATCTTAGGGTTTTGTTTTAATATATTGGTAGATTACTGTGAATTTTAGGTTTAGGTTTAGGAATTTTTCACTCTAGTTTAAGTGAGAAAACTTATAGTTGGAAGGTTGATTGGGAAACCTCATGTATGTTTGGTTTTGCTTATTTTTAGGGTAAATCAGTTTTCCTCAAAAGTTTTTATAAAATTTTGGGCCTGTTTGGTTTGGCTTATTAGAACTTATCTACTGACATGAGTTTTGTGAGTCTGGTTGCGAGAACTTATGAAAACGGCTTATGACATTTTTCATAAGCTGTTTTCAACTTATTTTCATTAGTTCTCTAATAGCTTATGAAAACAACTTATAGCTTATGCGAAAACAATTTAAGTTTATTTTATCTTTTGCTACCCCAAAATAGTTTATACTTAAGTGGTTATCATGATAAGTGCTTGTGCTATGCAAATAAGTTGTTTATCTCAATATAAATTATTGAATCATGAGTCATGACATTCACTAGGTTTTAGGTTTAAACATTTACTGTATTATGAAAACGTAACACATTTAACATATTTTTGTTATGTTGACATTGTATTAAGTATCAATAAAAGTTTCATTGATAATTCCGCCTGTTAAAATGGTTTGTGGGTACACTATGCTCTTTTTGAGGGGTTGTATGAATATTAAAAATTTCGGTGTACTCTTTTCTTTTGATAAATCAAACTTCAGAGACATGTCTCATGTCTCTTGTTCAGGTTAGCATAATCAACATGTAAAGTGGGACATAGATGAGAGAATTTTGGGTTGATAGCTTAAAGATAATAGTATTTGGCTGTTATGTGGCATACTTCGTGTTCTATCTTCATTTGAGATTTTCTGTTGCATTTATGGAGAAATTTAGTATGTTTTTCATTCTCAATTGCTGAACATATTTTAATTGACATGGTATAACCTCCTCATATTGAAATATTTTCTCAGCTGGGTGAAGGTTACTAGTTAAAACACAACGATCCCACTAAGAATGATACGTTGATAAAAAAAAAAATATAGCCTTAAAATGACACGCATCTCATTGGGGTTTAATGTTTTGAACAATGTGGTGTTAATTGCATGAGAGTGGGGTAGTCAAAGTTGCGATTTAAGATTGTATGATTCCATGATTTTATTATGGTGTGAATTGTGTGATGCAGCAAGGTATAATGCTTTATATAATTTATATGATGCTTGGCTCTTTACCAGGTTCTTTCTGTTGTTGGACTTCTTCAAGATGAAGTTGATCCAATGGTCTCTGTAATGAAGGTTGAGAAGGCTCCTTTGGAATCATATGCTGACATTGGTGGTTTAGATGCCCAGATACAGGAAATTAAAGAAGCCGTAGAGCTTCCCCTGACACATCCTGAACTGTATGAAGATATTGGTATCAAGCCTCCAAAGGGAGTCATTTTATATGGAGAACCTGGAACAGGAAAGACACTTCTTGCAAAGGTGAGCATTTTTGTGTGTTTGACAGGGCTGTTGGAATATAATTTTAACAATTCATTTTATGTTTCTCATTTTCTATGTTAACTTATTTTAATTTAAATACATCTATGATAATTCATTTCTATGTTCACTTATTTTAATTTAATACATCTATTATAATTCATACAAATGGTAACTAAAACTCAATAAGATTGCTCTTTTGTGCCCACTTCAAAACAGGATGAAAAATATTAGCCAATCTTGGGTTAAATGGCCTCTTCTCTTTATAGTTTTATTTCACCTCATTGTTATACATAGAAAATGAGGCTCAATATATTTACATTTAAGTTAAACATGCTTCACACACTAAATGAATGATTAGAAGTGAAATTATTTTTTCATGTATACTTTCTCTAAAAGAGATTTGTGTGGTTTTTGGATTACAAAGTTTTTTGTTTTGATTTATGTGTTGATAATCTGCATTGATACCATGTTATTACTCATAAGTTCTATTGTATGCTACCAACTACCTAGTCAGTGTCTTCCCCATACCGGAAGACATTCTGAGAAATATTATACGCTATCTAGTTGCTTTCTGAAATTCTGGTGTTCGACATTTCAAAAGTGCAAGTGACCAAACAGAGGGTTGTTTCTGCTTCTTAAGTACTCATTGGTAATAAATTGTATGTGATCTTTACTTGTATGCACAGCGATTATATGCATTAATTAATCGATGTCTAACTGTTACTTCTTGTTATTATTATTGCATTTTATGATTTTAGATATTACACTCTGCACAGTCCGTTTGGTCTAAAGAATGCTTTCTTTGCTTTCAGGCTGTGGCCAACTCAACATCAGCAACATTCTTGCGTGTTGTTGGTAGTGAATTGATTCAAAAATACTTGGGAGATGGTCCAAAACTTGTGAGGGAACTTTTTCGAGTTGCTGATGATCTTTCTCCCTCTATTGTCTTTATTGATGAAATTGACGCTGTTGGTACAAAGAGGTATGTTATTGAGTATCAGCTTTAGGATTCGCATTGTAATAAAGTGTCCTTTCTTGAATGTGGCATTTTGTTTTGGGCGTAGGGGTGTGTGGGAACAGTGGAGGAGTTGTACATATAAATCATGTCTTATTGTACATATAAATCATGTCTTATTGTACATATAAATCATGTCTTATTATACTTTTCTGATATGCCATGCAGGTATGATGCTCACTCAGGTGGAGAGCGTGAAATTCAAAGGACCATGTTGGAGTTGCTGAACCAGTTAGATGGTTTTGATTCTAGAGGAGATGTTAAAGTTATTCTCGCAACCAACAGAATTGAAAGCCTCGATCCAGCTCTGCTAAGACCAGGTCGAATAGACAGGAAGATTGAATTTCCTCTCCCTGATATCAAAACTAGGAGACGCATTTTCACGGTAGGCATGACTACTTTGCGGAAAGTAGCACACTCGTTGTTGTTTTAGCTGTTACTGTGATATTTTATATCTGTATGACTAAAACATCTCATACTTTTGAAATTTAGATACATACATCTAGGATGACATTAGCTGATGATGTCAATTTAGAAGAATTTGTCATGACTAAGGATGAGTTCTCTGGAGCTGATATAAAAGCAATATGTACCGAAGCTGGCTTACTTGCTTTACGAGAACGCCGAATGAAGGTTAGAAGTTACTTCTATATCTTAATTGTACTATTTTGGCCAAAAAACTGATCGTGTGGAAGGAAATATTTGTTGGTACTTTGTTGCTGTTTGGAAGTTAGTAGTACAGAGTACTGACTAGTGTGTAGCTCATTATATTGCCTAAATTCATATATTCAGTTAAGAATAACAAAACGATAGCATGGGTTATGGTTGGACATCTCAAGTGTTAAATACCAACCTTTTTCAATCTACACCTTTAAAAAAAGTCGCAGGAAAAATGAAGTGGTTAGAGATGCCAAATAATTTGAGGTAATGAGATTGGGTAAGAATCTCCTTAAAGGCTTAAACCATCACTTGAAATTTTGAGAGAAAGGAAGAGATAGAGCAGAATATTGCTCCTAAAAAGATCAATTTTGGGGCTGCTTTTACCTTCATCATTCGAAAGAACCCAGACTACATATCGTAGTTCAGCTCTTCTCGTTGGTAGCAACATATAATAGCTCTGCTGTTGCAGTGACCCATCCTGCAGCTGCCTCATAACTCCCTTTGCGAGTATTTTGGCTTTGCAGATGTTGCGCCTGCTAATCTCACCCAATTTGTTGGTTTATTTCACGATTTCTCTCTTCAAAAACCCTTGTTAGAACACTGTATGTTTCATGTGAAGACCTATATCCTTCTCTGTTTCGATGCAATCCCTTCTAGGTACAACACACTGCTTGCTGGCATTGTTCTGGTCTAGCCTGAATTTTCCGGCTTTCCCCAGCAACCCATTTTTCTCTTGCTCAAAAATTCTGGCTTGAATGTTCTCTTCCTTTTAGTTTACATGCAAGCACTGTAGATCTCAGTGTCTAGTCTTTCATCTACTTATGATCTGTTACCCACACTCTTTTGTTTTGCTTTATTTTGTGTTCCGTGTTTTCTGACACGGACCCTGCGTATGCGGGAGCTTTAATGCACTGAGGTGCCCGTGTTTTCTGACATTTATATTAGTCATCAATCATCATTGACCATTCATGTCCTGGGTGTTCTTACATTTATCGTCATCTCTTGTATTTGAATGTTTTAGTTGCTTACATTTGTTCGATCCATTGATTATTTTTGTTTTGTTATTGACCTGTTTGTTTAGGTAAGCTCCATACTGTTAATTGGTATTGATAACTATACATGCAAGAATCAACAATCTTTACGCCAATGGCATCCCCCTTAAGTCACTTGATTTACCAGAGTGGAAAAAAATGGTCAATGAATTAAATTAAACCATAATTTAATTAGATCAAGTCAGTAATTTTAAAAAAAAAAATTAGAATGGTAATGAAAGTTTCTCTTGGTATGTTTTTAAAATTGTGGCGACTGTTTCACTGGTGTGTTTTTTAACCGCAAGGCCCAGTACTCATATTCGAGATCTTGCTTTGCATTTAATTGGATTAATTGTCTTCTGCTAGTTTATTGGCAGTTTTTCTGTAGTCTTGTACCTTGTATTTTTTGAGGTGCGTTGGCCTATGTTTTTTACCCCTCACCGCCAGTTGTTTATCTTGTTTTTCAGGTGACCCATGCTGACTTTAAGAAGGCAAAAGATAAAGTTATGTTTAAGAAGAAAGAAGGGGTGCCTGAAGGATTGTATATGTGAAGTATCGTCCACATTTACCCCTGCCTCCTTTGTTTCATTACGTTTTTTTTTTTGTTTTGTTGTCTTAACAGATGTACTCATCAGTATTGTGAATTATGGTCGTTATGAGCCTGAATTATAGTTTTCTTTAACTCCAAAAAATTGGAATTTTTCCATAATCCTTGACGGTAATGCATGGTGTTTTGTTGAGGCGTAACACTGTTTTTTTGTCGTATATGTTTCCGTGATTTTTGTTCACTATGTTAAAACAAAGAAAAAACAAAGAAAAACGGTAACAGGTACCATCTATACCTATTTATTCTTAGGGCTAGTAGGAGGTATATGAAAAAAAAATTATCGAGGACTAAATTGATATATTCACATGTATGAATGTCTGCTCGAAAACGTTTTTTTTTTGTTTTTGAAAACCATATTCCATATTATGTTTTAGCCCTAATGTCCCCGTTCTTCTAGAAAATTGCCTTATGTACATGTTATAAGGTTGAAAAACACCATTAAAAGATGAAAATGTCTCTGCAGCAGTTAACTACCAAAGTTAAGAACCGGCGGCAGGTAACTACCGAAGTTCCTTCGACAATTAACTGCCGATGAAAAAAGGAAAGAAAAAAAAAAACCACCACTTAAGACTACCAAATTATTTAACGGAAGGCATCCTTGCTGTGAAGAGACCCTTGATCATACGTGAAATTGAGTAATAACATATAATACCACCAATTTATTCATGCATTCCAGCAACACGGTATATATTTGATAAATTGGTAGTTAGGTACGAAAAGTGTAATAACATTATCATGTTTTCTTATTTGATATATAAGATATCAACAAAAAGTATAATATCTATATATTAACCGTAAGGCATGTTTGCTCTGATGAGACCTTTGACCATACATGGAATCGAGTTATAACATATAATACCACCTTTAATGCATATCAAGTAAAAAAATTAGTAGTTTTGAGCTCCTCGGCACTTAAGTGCCGGTGGAGGTTTTTTTTTTCTTCCTTTTTTCATCGGCAGTTAACTACCGAAGAAACTTCGATAGTTAACTGCCGTTGATTCTTAACTTCGGTAGTTAACTACCGCGGAGGCATTTTCGTCTTTTACTGATGTTTTTCAGCCTTATAACATATGTATACAACAATTTTCATTCTTCTATCCTTATTACTCAAAAAGCACTAGCACGCCTCTAGGTTTCAACTAGACACTAACCTCCCTCAAATTTTATTCAAATTGATAAATATCTCCCTTTTGATTAACACCGTTGGTTATCTACTTTGTCATTCTCTTCCATCGTCGTTGTTGTTATGATTCTTCTACTTTCATCATGAATCATCCTTCATTACATTATTGCGATGTGCTATTAAGTTGTGATGCAAGAGTTGAACTTTATTCGTTAAATGTTGGTGTACAAATCTCACTTGTACCTCTTCGGTCCTCAACATCATTCTTTATTGGGTTTTTACACCAAGAGTTCCAAAAAAAATGCTGAATTTGAAAGATGGGGATGAAATTGATGATAAAGGTTCAAACTTTGAAGTTTTTGATAAACAATCTTCCCCAAAAATTTGGTAAGGGACAAGGGAATGAAAGCGAACGAAACCAAATATTTCCTAAATAAGTAGGAAGATAACGAAGGGGATTTAGTAAGAGACAATTATGGTGTGAAGGTGAATGAAAGTAGAAGGGTGTTAGTGTTTAATTAAAAATTAGAGGAGGAGTTAGTGGTTTTTAAGTAAAACTTTAGAGGAGGTGAGCGTAACTTCCCCTTATTACTAACGACATCCACTCTTTAAAATTGTTGAGGTTGCTTTGATGCAAGACCGTGAAAACATGCCTAGTTGTTTAAATGTGGCTACCACACCTACGGGTGATCTAGTCTGCCTGACAACATAAGGAAGAGGAAAACATAATTTTAAACACGAAGTTGTAATTGAAATAAAAAAAAAATGTGAGCAACACTCCTAAACTTTGGTCACAATGTTTTTAATAAGTAACAAAAAAATTAAAACAATTTCTCCTAAGTTGATGAATCAACTTTAAATTAAATGAAGTGTTTCCATAACACCTGGTAGATAGATTGCAAAATCATGTGGCAGTGGCACTGCGACGTTATCAAATCCACCATTCCTTGCGGCGATATCTGCAAGAAGGATGCCTTTTTGGTAATCGGTTGGGTTCAGTGGAGTGAACCAGTTGATAACCTGACATGTATAGAGTTTAATAAATGATACAAAAGAATAAGTCTTATTTTGGCGTAAATACAAATAAAAATGTGTGACACACTTATATAAATGATGAAAAATAATTTTTCACATCATATATTTATTTAGGTATGTGTACTTAAATAATTTTATTTGTATTTGTGATCAAATAAGTATTTTTCGATACAAAACGAAAATACTAGGAGCACAAAAAACAACAATAATTACCTGACTTGGTACGAAGGTACTGGTTTTTCCTAATCCATGTTTCCCACTAAAACGACCTTTAAGGTAACTTGTAAACTCATTCAAACTCTTATATGTAGTGATCCTGGTAGCCACGTATGTCAGAATTGCTAATGCAATTCGAAGGTCCTTTGACCACTTATTCTCTCTGGTTCTAATTATAAGAAGAAAAACATAAAAATATTAAAATCAATGCAGTCAATAATTAGTGTAATTTTTTAAATATTTTTACAGATATACTTTCATAAAAAAATTGCGAAACATTTGATATACCCATTAATATTAAAATGACAAACATATTGTAATTAATGTAATATTTTCTTTTTTTTTTGAAGAAAAAAATTGTAATATTTTCCTATAAACACGACCAATTTTTTTTTTTTAAAATTTTTTTTTAAATATGACCGGAGGGATTATAGAAGAAAAAATCAATTCATTAAGTGAAATTAATGAGTAATTATATTTGCACATCCATTTTGTGATAACTTTTGGGACAACATTCTTCTTCTCATTGAATAAAAATAACAGAGAGAAATAAAAAGAATAAGAATACAATAATGTAAGAGAGATATATCTAAAATTTGTTTAAAATTTTTCATAGATCCCTAAAAAAAAATCCCAAACATATCCTATATTACTCACTTCATACTTCATTATAAGTCGTTTTGTAACGAAAAATTGTTCAGAATAATTATTCAAATCCAACGCATGAGGGTTTTTCTCAAATTGTGTGAAAAATGCATGATGAGTTTATGGGTGTTTTTTTCAACTTAAAAAAAAATAGATTTTGAGTTAAAGATCTAAAGTTTTTGTTAGAAATTATTGAAAAAATTAAAAAAAAAAAATCGATCAAGTAGCTAGAGCTTACACAATTAAATTGTGGAGAAGTGGAGTTCGAACCTCAATCTCTACATATAATATGCAATATCTCTACCAACTGAGATAAGCTCACAGGGATCGTTTGTTTACTATCATATATTTTGTTTACTTCCCTTCAATGTTTGAGTCTGGGACATACCGCATGTAAACATGTGCACTGTTACACCAAACATGTAATGTCTTTTATGTATATAGCTGCAACTATTTTGGTATCTAAAGAAATCTAACACAATTCTAGTTAGGTTAAGACGCTGAAACAAATAAGTTATGAAGTCAGCAAAAAAGACTCAAGAAGCTATGGCACTGGAATCTGCCAAATCTAAGGTGGTAAAATAAGTTATGAAGTCACTTACGGCACAGGTTAATTTATTTCTCTTAGATCTGAATGTATTTTAAAAGATAAATATGTGGTTTTTAATTGTGTTAGATTTCCTCAGATACCAAAATAGTTATATATATATATATATATAATCACATTTACAAGTAAAAAAAGTATTCTTTTTAACTTCATTAAATAAGTAACGTATCAAGTTTATATATAAACAAAATACATTAGTTTTTTAATAAACTTAAAAAATTGTTTTTTTACTTGTAAATATGATAGGAGAGAGTATATTAGGATGGCAATTAGACCCAAGCTCAATAAACACTGGTAAAAAAAATAATTCATGATAGGTGGATAAATACTTGCAATGTTGGATATGGATCTGGACTCAGGTAATTCCTGCAAATTTGTACTGGTATGAGTACGGGTACATAGACTCTAGTGCACACATTATATAAATTATACCAATAACTTTATGTAACACTAAACTTAGTTAATTAATCATATATATTTGATATTTATTGTAATATGCACTTGTTTTTTATATTTTAGATGTTTTTCATTTGGCTAAATAATATGATATATAATATTTTATATGTTGATTTAAGCGAGTTAAGATTGTATTTTAATTTTTTTTTAAAAAGATTGTATTTTAATCATTTTGTGATATTATTTTGTTATTTATCATCTTTTTGTTGTTAAAGTGCGAGTAATGTGTTGGGTACATAAGTACATGCACTTAGATGTCTAAAGAGTATGAGGACGAACACCAAACTTATAGCTATGAATTTGGATATCATGATCTTCTATAAACATGGGTATGGAGATGTGAACTATACTACTATATCCAGAGGATACCCATCGCCATTCTTATTGTTAGGCGTAACCGTGCACATGTTCACACGATGTATGCGTCGGACTCAAACATTGCATGAAAGAAAACAAAAAATACTAAAACCCACAAAAATTGCAATCTCAACTACATTTAATTGCATTCTTAACTACATTTATTATTACTAAAAGAATGAAATTCTAAAAAAACAATTATATTTATAAACAAATTTATTACTCCTAACTTTCTTAATTTCGATGATTTGGTCAAAATGGTCTTTATTTAGAAAGAGATAACATAATAAAACACAATTATTTTTTTTAAATGACATAATAACAAACATGAAACATGAAGAAACCCATTTGGGGTTGGCCTAGTGGTTGGTTTGAGATCTTAGAGTTTGATCCTCCAAAGGTCTCAAGTTTGATTCCCTCTGGTGTCAATTTCGGTGGGCTAAGTCCATACAGAGCTTACTCTGGCTTTAAAAGGGGCCCCCGCAAGTGGACGGTGTGATTGAACTCCTCGAATTAGTTGATCCTTAGATCGGATACCGAGTTTAAAAAAAAAAAAACATAAAGGGAGTTCGAGAAAAATAAAATACCAGTACCTCGTGCTTCTATTTACACATAACTCTTCTGTCGAATGAATCATAGCACAACAATGGACCAATCTTTGCGCGATTAATATGTTTCGTTTTTTTTTTAACACCGAGAGAACCTGATAAAATATTAACAAACAAACATGTAAATTTCATAAAAAAGAAATCTTTTTTTTAGTTCTTCAAAAAAGAAAAAAACAAATATATTTTTTAGGTAAGAAAAAAACAAATATATTCCCTAAAAACAAACAAATATGTTAATTAGAAATATATAATATGTCACTGTTATAAACAAAAATCACAACATGCATCATTTATTGAATAAATCTAAAACGTGAATTTTTATTTATAAAAGTGATCGAAGAGTGTATGAAGTATTATACACCACTTTGTACAACCTTGATATTTGCCTTATATACGGAGTTCTTCTTTTGAAGCCACATGCTTATATCCTTTTCAATTTTTTCCACCTCCTTCTCTAATTGGTCCAGGTTCCTCAAAAGTTCTTTAGATACATTCGTCACCATGCGTTTGCTGTAAAAAATCAATGAAAATTTATAAGAAAATGTGTTTGCCTTAAAAAAAATCAATGAATATTTAGAAGAAAAAAAAATGGGGTAAAAAGAATTACCATTTCATAGCTGGTGTCTCTCGTTGATTACTAACCAAGACATTCCATACGTTGCTAACCCATTCCATCTTCACTAAAATTCACACCAAATTAAAACGAAAACATGAATATCAATGAATAAAACCGCAATCGAAACATAAAAATCATTAGTAGGATGGTGCGATTCTGAACTAACATTTTCTAAATATCTTCTTACTTTAAAAGCTTGTAAGGTTTAGCTATAACTAAACCCTAATCACACTCCTTAATTCCCTCCTTAATCAACTAATCCTAGCTTCCACAATAAGCTTTTCCACGTGTAACAATACCACCAATTTCACTAGAAAAAAAAAACTAACCTTACCTTCCTTTGGAAGCTGTTATACGCTTATTTAATGCCAGACACACACTTGCCTTGGTAACTGTCTATATTCTCATTTTGAAAGTTGGTACAAACATCAAGATTGGGGCTCCAAATGCTGGAAATAACGACAAGATCTACTTGGTGGTGAAACGCCCACAAGTTATGAATTGAGTCATGGAGATTTTATCTTTTGTTTTGATGTGCTACTGTCTTTGTTTTTAGGTATTCTAATGGTCTGTCCCAGTTTTTGTATGGTTTATGGGACAATTTTTAAGTTGTAAGGCAGTGGCTTTTTGAGACTTGGCTATCTTTTATATTTCTTGCGTTTCAGTTCCAACAATTATGTAATGTCGCCTTTTGAAATCTATCTATTATGTTTGGTCTATTACTGAATCCATAACATTATGCAGTTCTCTATTTCAATTTGAATCTGTTATTTTGCCCTTCAACAATATTAGGATAATAAGTAGTATTGTTCAATTTTATAAGATATGCAGCGAAAATAAGTTAGAAAGTATATTCATTTATTTGGGTATTCTTCCCTTTCCATTGTCATTGTTAAAGACATTTTTCATTATTAAAGACATTTAAGTAGTATTGTTGGATTTTCATAGATATGCAGCGAAAATATACAATCACACAGATTCATTTATTTGGGTATTCTTCCCTTTCCATTGTCATGTACAAAGACATGTTTTTTTTCACAAGTGGATAACAATCATTTTAATGTTATTAAGATATTAAAAAAAGATGGCGATCATGTAAGGAATTAAATAATTGCCTCACCTTTAAATTATGATGATAATAATATTTTGCTGATACATTTATGAGTTTGTATTAATTATTTTTATACTTTATGAATAAGCAAAGCTCTTAATATTTATCTTCACATGAGAAACAAATGCTTGATATGTATTTACAGCCTTATAATGCGAAGGGATAATTATTTATTAAGATATATATGTGTTTTTTAGTTCCAGACTCAATTAGTATAAGGCATTCCATATACCAACTATTTGCTGTGTGTGGAAAAGCTGAATAGTCTCAATTAACAGACAATGGATTAAATGTCAAGTGTTTTAGCATGGGGCGCGTGGTTCAACTACATAGAGAATATCAGGCTTTTGTTATGGATAGCTGTCACTACAAGAAAAACACCAAACTGAGACAGAATTTTGGGACAAAATTATTTTTCGTCCCAAAATAAATAAATTGGGATGGAATTTGTGACGCTATTTTGTCAAAAATAATTTATTAAATAAATATTTATCGTTTTGGGACGGAATTGAAATTTTGTCTCCAATTTGAGATGGGTTGTCGTTTCTGTTGTAAAATTGGGACGAAATTTTTATTTCCGTCTCATATTTGAGTCAAAATTTGTATTTTAGTTCAAAATTTTGTGAAAGAAAGTCATAGTTATAAATACATTTAAGAAATTAAATTAAATTTTGTAAGAAATGAAATTATTATAAGAATTAGTTTTATTATTTTTATGAAATTAAAATTCATAATAGTTTTAATATTATAGTAAAAAAATTAAGTTTTTTTATATAGGAAAAAATTAAGTTATTTATAGACATTGATCAAACAATAGGGTTGTGCAATGGAGCAAGGCTAATTATAACGAAGATGGGCAAATTTTTTCTCGAAGGCGAGGTGATATCTGACAGTCATATTGATGAAAAAGTACTTATACCTAGGTTATCTCTTACACCCTCCGACCTCAGAATTCCATTCAAATTTTCACGGAGACAATTCCCCCTAACTCTTTCATTTGCAATAACAATCAACAAAAGTCAAAGGCAATCTCTAAAAAATGTTGATATTTATTTGCCATCACCTGTATTTTCTCATGGTCAATTATATATCGCGGTATCAAGAGTTACATCTCGAGAAGGATTGAAGATATTGATCACGGATGAGGACGAGGAATGCACAAACGTTACCTCAAACATTGTTTACAAAGAAGTTTTTCGCAATCTATAATTATTAACTATTTTGATGTATGAAACATTCGACATTACATTTTCGTTATTCTTGCTACTACTGATGTATTTTACTTAATGATTGTTATGCTATGTAAGTCAAGCATTAATTTTTGTTGTTGTTGTACTATTTTAGCATTTTAATACCGTTGTTGGACCCAGGGGAAGCACGGGTCGGTGTCCTAGTTTGAAAAATTTCGCAATAGTCGCAGTGAAGATAGTATTGGGAGGACTTCTTTTTCTTTTCTTCCCGCCGAGCTTGAATTTGGAGAGAATATAATAATAATTGTGTGTGATGATTATTGAGAGCACTTTAATTGGGTTGGGCGGAAGTTCTTTTGAGAAATTGGGCCACATACACCACACACAAGAGAGCTATAATTTCTGTATGCAGGCTACCCGTAGCCCATACGGGCTAGCCCGAACCGGTTGCAGGCTTTTGCAGGGCCGGGCTAAAAGCCCTGGAAAAAATTCGGGCTTAAATTTTTAGGCCCAAGCCCTACGTTTTATTCGAGCTTTCGGACCGACCCATACGAGTTAGCTCGTTTTGACAGCTTTAGGCACAAGTTAACACTACCCATAATATTATTACTCACATTTACTTTAAATTTTAGTTTATCTTTTTATTCTCTTTCTTATATGATTTTTCTTTACTTTTTAGGGTCTGTTTGAATTAGTTTATTTTAGAGTTTATATAAAACAGCTTATGCAAATAAATAAGTTTTTATGTATTATTTATAAGTTTTTAAGGTAGTTTATGAAAAACCCGTTTATGAAGATACAATTTTCGTTAGTGAGAGTTTATAAATTAAAATAAAAGCTTATTTATTTACATAAGCTATTTTTCATAAGCTCAAACCAAACGAGGCCTTAGTTTATCCCTTTGTTCTCCTTTTATCCCTTTAATCTTTCATCTTGATTCTCCTTCTTATCCGATCTGTAGTTCAATCTTTTTATTTTTTTTATAGTTTATCCCTTCAAAACTATTTCCCAATATTTTGCAAATAGCAGACCCTGTTTGTTTCCTCTTTCCTCTCCTTCTTATCTACTAATACAATATATAATAATAATATTATTAATTAATTTAATAAAATCATACTCAGACCAATTTTTATAATTAGCCTTATTTAAACTCAGGATCTTTTTAATTTTATGTGCCTAAAAGTTTGCAAAATACAAAATCAATTTTGGTTTACTCTTTCTTCCTTTTAAATTATCCAATTCCCTAAGCATAGAAAAAAACAATGTATTATGACATGAAGAGAGTTTATTTTCATATATTTTAATTTATTTATTCTCGTAAGGAGCTAAAATAACCCTATTAGCAAGAGTAATAGGTCTAAACTTGTTCAATTCTATTAACAACATTGTGCTAATGAAATCATAATAACCAATTAGATTTAAAACTGCGAAACAATCAGCCATCCTTAATAATATCCTAATATGTATGATATATCACGTGTTTGTGTGAGGAGAATTAATTTTGATATATAATTGATTATCCGGAATTAATTTTGATTAAAAACGAATTTCATTAAAACTTATTTATGTTGGATTAATTCACATAAAAGTGAGTTGAATTATAAACTTATGTGTGAAAATCAATTATAGAATAAAAAATTACAAAACTTTAAGTATAATAAATTCAAGAGGCAAAATCAATTATATTTGATAACATCAAAATGTCGAGTCAAAATCCTCACCGTTTGCTAAAAGTAAATAGATAGTGCCATTTGGTGAGAGATATATACAAAAAAAAATATGTTGTGGGTTTTACGGGTTAAGATCTTCTCTATTTATAACAATAAATGGAAGAAGCAATTTGGAGAGAGATAGACAAAAAAAATGTGGTGGGTCTCACCATCATTAATTATTTTATACTTTCCATGTGTCTTTATCTCTCTAAATAAAGAAAATGGAGAGGAAAATAAATGGAGAGAATCTTGACTCGGGTTTTACCACTAAGTGGGTCCTACTACTATTATAATTTTTTTCAATTTTTTGTGTTTCTATCTCTCCAAATTGAATAAATTGAGAGACTAATAAATAGAGAGAATCTTAACTCCAAAATACGGTTATCAATTTTACACATTCAAAATTAATTTTTGTCACCCTAAAAGTAGAACCAAACATGCACATAAACTGGTGGTTATGACGCGTTCGGAATAGATTGTGTATGTCAAATGAATTTGTCTCTCCCTTTTCTATTTGGATGTGTACGGACAACTATGCTAATCTTCTGGCCAAGTGTTTCATCAAGCATCATCCAGTTCCACTCATGCGAGTGATAAAGTGGAAAGATAAGAGTGGTAATGGCATGGTTTTGAATGTTGGTGGCAGTAGCCTTGACAATCCTGGTATCTTCGGTTTTAGGGGTTTGCTTAGGAATATGGATGGTGCTTGGATCCATGGCTTTGCTGAAAATATAGGCTTCTCTAACATCCTCCATGCAGAGTTATTGACAATTTATCATGGGTTACGTATGGCATGAGAGTTTGGTATTTTAGAGTTGTGGTGTTATTCTGACTCAAAGACCGTAATAAAGTTGATATTTGAACCCGTCAATACTTGACATCACTACGCAACAATTATTTATAATATAAAGGAGCTCTTTGCTAGGGACTGACACGTTCACATGCATCACACTCTTCGGGAGGGGAATGCATGTGTCAACTATCTTGCTAAGCTTAGAGCTGGTAGCCATGAGACCTATCGTTCTATTGCAACTACTCCAACTGGAATCAGCCTCCTAGTTGATGCTAGTAGGATTTCTTTTTCTATTCTCCTTTTTTTTTCTTTCTTTTCTCCTATTTTACCAAAAAAAAAAATGCACATAAACTACCTCAAAAAATAGCGAGCATTGATGTGTCATTCTTGATAAGTGCTAGGATGTGTTAGTTTCATGATTTATATTAAGCACTTTTGGTTACTTGTTATTCAAGTTATCCAAGGAAAATATATGAAAAAGTGACAAAATGCATAATTATGCTTTTTAGGTCTTACTTAACCAAATTGTGCAAGAAAAGAGTGATCAAGACATGAACCAATGAAAGAAAAACAAAAAGAGGAGCAACCTGCAAATTTTGGTCTACAACTGTCATTTTTGCTTGGCGAGAATTACAGGTCCTCTGACCTGTTTGACCAAAACTTGTCGCTATGACGACAAAATCCTGCCTGGCAAGATGTCGCCCTAGCAACAAAATGTCGCCATGGCGGGAATGAGGTTCCAGAAGCCATGTTTTCCAAGATCAAATGTCGCCATGGCGACAAATGTCCTGCCTGGCGAGAAAAGGCGGTTTGGGGCGAGTGGACGATGACGTGGCAGAAATCCACTGGGCAAGAAAGCCGATGTCGCCATAGCGACAAAAATCCTGCCTGGCAAGAAAGCAAAATTCTGCAAAAGTATAAAAAACCTTTCTTCTCATTTCAGAAACATTTATTATCAGATCTTAGGTCATTTTAGGGAGAGAAAAACAGGGGAAAACACAGAGAGACCCTTAAGGAGCAAAGAGCACAAGGATTGAAGGGATTCACAAGATCATTGAGACATCATGGCTTGATTCCATTCCATCTCTTCTTTTCTCCTTGTAAGGTTACCATGACAATGAGTAGCTATACTGTTTTTGTTGGGATTAAATGTAATCAACTCTACTAGTATGTATTCACTTTGATTATGATGTTGTTTGATTTTAATTATCTCGTGATGTTGAGGTTATTCTTGTTTTCCATGCTTTTAATCTTATGGATTTGATTTGTATTGAAAAATACCTTTTGAATCTAGGTTAGAATAATCTTCTATCAAAGCTTTTGTTCTAGACATGGAATTTA
>Ga0228711_1004896_pt1 | contig 20446 bp, 13 predicted proteins | sample MedpolnodulmetaG_2_FD_177996 | JGI IMG/M metagenome (GOLD analysis project Ga0228711, IMG submission 177996) | Root nodule microbial communities from Medicago polymorpha collected in Santa Monica, California, United States - brown nodules | ecosystem: Host-associated > Plants > Roots > Nodule... | reverse complement strand
GTATTCAGAATTTCTGTTAGGATTCTCTTTTCTTACCTTTGTACCCTCCGTTACCATGTAGCATGCATAATCGAAATCCATTGCGGATCTATTAGGGATAAACCTGTCCAACTGTTCAGAAAAAAAAAACCTAGAGTGAGAAATTCTGAATTGGAAACCAAACAACTCAGAAAAGCCTAATCTGTTTGAATCATTAAAAACCCTAACATTTCAGAATCAAGAAAAAACCTAACATTTTTTAATCAACAAAAACCCTACTCTGCTTGAATCATCAAATAACCCTAAGATTTATACATTTTTGAATCAACAAAAACCCTAGTCTGCTTGAATCATCAAATAACCCTAAGATATATACATTTTTGAATCAACAAAAACCCTAGTCTGCTTGAATCATCAAATAACCCTAAGATTTATACATTTTTGAATCAATAAAAACCCTAAGATTTACCTTATCCTTGGAAGAACTAGGGTTTGTACGAAAAGAGTATCTCAAATTCATGATTAAAGAAGAAACCTGCAATGCAATTAAACAGAAAAAATTAAACGGAAAGAAAATAAAAAATAGAAAAAAAAGAAAGAAATAGATATGATTATGGTTAAATTTAAGAATCAGCGCTGTTGTGTTGTTGATTCAGAAAGATTCAACGATTAATCTTTTGAATCGCAAATTCTGAGAAAGGTTCAACGATCTCAGAAAGAAGATTGATCAGAGAGAGAGAGAGTGCAAAAGTGAGTAGCAAAGTAGTGAGTGAAATGAGGTATTTATAGGTTTTCGTGTTTAGTACGCAATGGCGGTTTTGGGCTTCTTTCCTACGCAATGGCGGGTGATGATAAGGCCCAACATAAATATGACCGTTGTATTTTATTCTCAATTTAACCTTTGATAATAATTTTATTTCCTTTTTAAGTCTCATAATATTTCAATTTAACTTCTTTTTTTCCTTTAAAAAAAACTTCTTTTTTTAACAACAAATTTTAGTAATTAGTATTTTTTTTATATTTCATCTAGGTTTGAATCTGAGATCTTCTACTCATTCAACTCGTACATCAAATTAGTTGTTATGGACTTATGGTCCATAAGGTGTGGTTAAAGCTCGTGGTGTTCGCATGCGGTATGATTCAATTTTAAGGTTAAAAGTCATCTGAACCGCTAGATAAGAAAACATGTGGTTTGGTTCGGTTGACCGTTAAAAAAAAAAGACCAAATCAAACCAATACGGTTTGAGTTAGTTTAGTTGGTTCGATGTTTTGCAAGACAACACATGATTTAAAAACTCTCAACAATTTTGAGACAACATATAATTTGAAAAATCTACCAACAACTTTAATTATTATATTAGTTGCAAAACAAATTAGTTTGCAACAATTAACAATTTTGATATTATTAGTCACTAGCGAGACGATGGAGGAGAGACGGTTGAGTTGAAGCGACGATCGAGAAACAATTTAGATTCTTTTTATTGTATTGAAAAAAAAATTACATTTTACGTATAATGTTAATTAAAAAAAAGGGTTGGGTATTTGGGTTGGGCTGAATTACTAATTTAATACTCTTAATTATGTGAGTTTGCGGCTTGGTTTAGTTCGGTTGACAAAACAAAAACAGTAAACCAAACTGAGTAGAAAGTTTTCCCAAATACACCCAACCAAATGCAGTTTTTGCGATTCTATTTTTTTTTTTGACAAACATATATTCATTCATCCGAGTGTGGCATCAAATTGAAGGCCACAACTACATTAATACAAAGTATTTCTTCAATCCAAACATCATTGGAAGAAATAGAAATTGCATATTTTGCTAAATAGTGAGCAGTTTGATTAGCTTCTCTTCTAACATGCGAAAAACTAATATTATTAAAATTGTGCCGAATATTTTGGCACTCAGCAACAATTGCACCTAAGTAACTATGATGCATGTTGTTGTCCTTGAGAGCCTCGATTACGTTTGCCGAATCAGATTCTGCTTCTAACTTTAGGAACAACAAATCTTTCGCAAAATTCAACCCCATAAGCATTGCCATACTTTCAGCTATGTTAGAGTCAGGGAGTGTCGGACGATACCAGTAGGCTGCGGCCAAAACAACACCATCAGAATCTCTCACCACCGTGGACAAACCCCAGCTGCCAACGTCATTAGGACCAGCCGCGTCAACATTTAATTTGTATGAGTCGGAATTTGGCTGCCTCCACCTCACATGTGACTGAGGGATAGGAATTGGTATAGTATTTGCTTGGAAAATCAACTCTGCAGAATTGTCGTAATGTGTAACTTCTTGAATTGCTTTCTTGCAAATATCTAAAGCCATAGGCATATTAATCCCTTCAAAGCACCTTTTATTCCTTACACTCCAAATTTCATAGCACAAAGAACAAACCATTTGAATTATTTCATTGTCAGACTGCATAATTACATGTTGCAGCCACTCACTGAACCTGCAATCAGTGCTGGATCTGTCATCAACCATCTCTGGATCAGCAAAAAAAATTAATATCAAGTGGTGACGCGAACCAAAGCGACTTAGACCAGTCACACTTCATAAAAAGATGATCGATTGTTTCATTATGTTGATCGCAGAAAAAACACAATGGTGTACAATTAATCCCTCTATTAAACAAATAGAATTTAACCGGAAGCTTATTATGAAGAATGCGCCATATGAGATGGAGATGTCTCGGCACAGATTCCACCTTCCACAACTTTTTACATATTCCACTTTCCCTCGGAATATTGGATTGGTTAGAACTCATTACCTCCCTCCTCCCTTTAATAAACTTGTGTGCCGATTTTACCGAGAATTCACATTTTTTATTCATCGCCCATAAGAATTTATCCTGCTGTTGCGATGGAAGGATCGGAATTTGCATAATTTGTTCAACTTCAAAGAGGAAGAATAATTCATTCAGTAGCTGAATTTTCCATCCTCCATGTTCCTCATCAATAAGCTCACAGACTCTTGAAATAGCACAATTGGGAGGTTTTGGAGACCAAACTTTATATCCATTTTGAGTAGGCAACCAATTATCTTCCCAAATTCTCACTTTTCTTCCATCACCTAGCCTCCACAGACCTGCTACATCAACCACTTCCAATTTTGCTTGATAAATGCTTCTCCATGTGAAACTTGGATTGAATCCTATTTCCACCTGCAGGAAAGTACTTCTTCGAAAATAAAGGGCAAAGGGCAAAGGGCAACCTGGTGCACTAAAGCTCCCGCATACGCAGGGTTCGGGAAAGGGTCCCACCATTTGGTGTATTGTACGCAGTCTTACCCTGTTTCTTACACAAGAGGCTGTTTCCAGGACTTGAACCCGTGACCTTCCAATCACATGACAACTTCTTCGAAAATAACGACTTTTTAAACAACTAGCTAGCAAGGATTCTTCATTTTGTAAAATGCGCCACCGTTGTTTAGCTAACATAGCCAAATTGAAATCTTTGAGAGTTCTGAACCCCATACCTCCATCATTCTTCTCCTTACACATGACATTCCAAGCAATCCATGGAATTTTCCTCTCTCCTTGTTTGCTTCACCACCAGAACTTACTAATCATGCTTTCCATATGATCACACAGACTATCCGGCAATTTAAAGCAACTCATAACATTAGTAGGGATCGCTTGTACCACCGCTTTTATGAGAACTTCTCTTGCTGCATAGGATAAATAATGACCTTTCTAACCCTTCAACTTCTTCCAAATTCTTTCTTTGACAAAATTAAACACCTGTTGTTTAGATCGACCTACGTATGTTGGAAGAATTCGACCGCCTTAATTTGCATCCATCCTTGGAACAAGATTTTTCTCTCTGCTGATGCATTTCGGCTAAATGAAATTTCTGATTTGTCCAGGTTGATTAGCTGGCCTGAAGATACTTGGTAAAGGTCCAAAATATTCTTAATAGCATTTGCATCATTTGAGGAGTCCCTGCAGAAAATCAAACTATCATCTGCGAAAAACAAATGACTAATACTTGGAGCTCTTCTGGCTATTTTAATTCCATGAATGGTCTTGTTCTCTTGGGCTTTGATTAAGATTCCTAAGAATACCTCTGCACAAATAATAAATAAGTAAGGTGATAGAGGATCCCCTTGGCGAAGACCTCGTTGAGGAATGAATTTCTGACATGGACTCCCGTTAAGCAACACGGAGAAAGAGACCGAAGATATGCAACTACGAACAAGAGTTTGCCATTTTTGAGAGAAACCCATAGAATTTAACACAACAATAAGGAAATCCCATTCAATTCGATCATATGCTTTTGCCATGTCCAATTTAATACCAACACATCCATTCTTTCCCTTCTTTTTTTCCTCATCCAATGAAACGACTCAAAAGCCAGTAATGCATTATCAGTAATGAGCCTACCGGGCACAAAAGCACTTTGATACTTCCCAATGATGTCTGGGAGAATGAGTTTCAGCCTATTAGCAATGGTTTTTAAAATAATTTTGGAAATCACATTACAGAGAGAAATAGGCCAAAAATCACTCGCTAACTTTGGCTTTTTTTCCTTTGGGATAAGACAAATAAAAGTGTGATTTATGATACCTGGATCAGCTCCATCATTCAGTACGTTCAAGGCGAAAGAAGTTACGTCTCGTCCTACGATGCTCCAAAATTGTTGAAAAAATATAGCTGGCATGCCATCAGGGCCTGGAGCAGCGTGTGGTTTTAAGTTTCTTGCTGCTGTTACCACTTCGTCTTCCGTAAACTTCTCATCTAGGATACCACACATGTCTCTCGATGGTCTGTTTCTAACCACTTCTACCGCTTCTGCAATTCTTTCAGGATTGCTAGTCATGAAAAGAGTTTGAAAAAAATTAGTGAGGACCCTAGCAATATCATCTTCATCCGTGAAACATTCTCCATGCTCATCACAAATAGTATCCACCCAATTTCTATGTTTCCTTTGGCTAGCCTTTTGGTGGAAAAATTTTGGTCGCAGTGTCTCAACCAAGAAGCTCTTGAGTGTTGAGCCCACCACATTTCTTCACTTTCCAACAAGTCATCCAGCCTAGCCTCTTGCCTTCTAATCTCTGTGACAACATCTTCTAGTGTAGATTTTCTATTCAAATCTTCTAGTTTCTTTTGTATGCTTCTTATTTTCTTTGGCACCTCACCAAATCTATCATCTTCCCATCTGGCTAGATCTTCAACACAACCTGTGATTTTTCTATTTAAATTAGTCTCTTGATTTTCCCACGCCTTTACCACAAGTTCTTTAAAATTTTCATCCCGAAACCAACACTCTTCGAATCTAATTATCTTCTTTTTGTTGTGCTTCATTTTCGATTTTCTTGGAGCCAACCTCAATAAAAGAGGCATATGATCTGATGTATGCCTTGTAAGATGGGTGATTGTGGCATTAGGATAAGAAAACAACCAATTTTATGATGCCACCATTCTATCCAGCCTTTCTTTAATGTTCTTGACACCATTTTGATTATTATGCCATGTGAATTTTTCTCCCATAAAGCCCAGGTCAACAAGGTTTAGGTTTTGGAGAGTGTCCTTGAATAAAGAGATAAGATTAAATTCTGCAACATCACCTCCTAACGAGATTAAAATCACCCATTAACATCCACTTATCTGTGTTACCCGTACCGGCAAGCTGCTCAATTAGCTCGCACGTCTTGTGCTTAGATTGAGTATCCGAATAGCCATACACCCCTGTGCACCTCCATTTTTCCTCTCCTTCCTCCAATGAAATAAAAAAATCAATATGATTTTTGGAGAACAACTTAATATCCACTTCAATGTCATGCTTCCATAACAAAGCCAGGACTCCTGCGCGCCTCCTACCCTCACCAATACAACTGACAGCAAATACATTTGTGTAACCATGCATATTACGGAAATAATTCATTTCACTATCTTTTTTCCTAGTTTCAGAGAGAAAGACACACCCGGGATCTTTATCAAATAAGAGCTTCTTTAAAGCTCTAACTGTACGTAGGTTCCCAAGCCCACGACAGTTCCATTGCTCTCGGCTGGCCTGCTGAGCAAGGCCTGCCGTTAAATGATCATCACAATTCATTTGGCGCTTTGGTGATGAGATATCCATATCTTCACACTCTTCATACTCTTGCCTTTTTTTTAACACACTAATTTTTCACCATCCGTACTATTTTCTTATCCTCTTTCGATGTGTGGTTGTGAACATCAATTCTCCTCCACCTTCCCCTTTTCCCCCTTCAGCTACTTTGATACTATCTACTGTCACATCTTTTTTAGCCTCTGATTGTGTTGTAGTATTATCACCTTTCATACATGGGACTTCCTTATTATTTTCTTTTGCACTATTTCTGCTCTTTTTCATTTCTTTTATTTCGTTCACCTTTTCCACAGATCCTTCATTCATATTTTGGCCCTTACTATTATTTTGTGCGTGATTGTTGTCTTCCCCCACAATCATTGTTGCCAATTCATTAATAATGTCATGGAGAAACCATTGAAAAAGGCACTCACATCGGAAACAAAGGTGTTGGTGTTCTATGGGAGTTCAAAAACACGGCTCTCTATGACTTCTCCTACAACCCCTCCAATTTTATTTGCCCTTTTTACCGTACGACATTGTGAGGCAGGAGACCAATGAGGTGCATCCATACTGGTACATACTTAAAAACCACATCTTTGGGGTCAACGTCTCTACGCCATGGAACCATCAGTAGCCACAAGTTTCTGAAAACCCAGGGGCTGCCATTGATAACTCTGTTGAGGTCTTTTTTGCTTCCGAAGAATAGCTGATACAGTTTGTCATCAATTTCTTCTATTCTAAAATATGTAGGGTTGCACCATATTATATATTCGATAATGCTGTTTGCAAAGATGCTTTCTGAATCGGCTTTTCCGTCTTTTCCGTTATTATTTTTGCCACGACGCTTTGTAGACATGTGTGTAAACTTCTTCGACATCGTTGTCGTCAAAAACAAAAATGTTTTCCTCATCTTCTTCAACAGTTACGACATGATGGGCTGCGTCCTCCGCTGTTTGCAGGTTTGAGGAGGATGCCATTCATAAAACATTAGCGTCGATATCACAGATTGACAGGAACATAAACAAATGTGAAGGGAAGGGAATTGACGTCCAAAAGATTGGGATAAAGAAAGACGACCAAACGTGTGGGAAAGAAATCACCAACTATGGGGAATTTGGACGCCAAAAACCCAGTCAGGTTAAAACCCTAGGAGAGCTGGCGGCGCAAGGATTTTTGTTCAGTTTTTGCGATTCTCGTAAGGAAGGAACGATGAATGTGAAGATAACTGTCTCTCCATCCTCCTACAGTTAGAAGTATTGTGATGATAGTTGAGGAAGCTAACCTAAATTGGATGGTGTTGTGTTATGTGGGTATTTTATGCAACCCATAACATAATTCCGTTTTCCCAATAATATGTTGTTAGAAGGATTTTAGAACTTATGTTTGAGATCCGTTGGTGATGTTTCGATTCTTCTAAATTCAAATGTGGCTGAGTTGTTGTCAGGTTTTCTCATAATCACTGCAAATGGTGATCACATTGGTTGAGTAGCTTAGTTGGTTGGTCATCAGAACCTATTCCAACACGGCATGAAGCGTGGTTGTTGTGCTGAGGAGTTTATAATGTGTATCATATTGGTTATTTGGTGGTTTAGAAACAAGCACATTTTCTAAGATATGAATCGACCTATTCATTCTCCAGTTGCGCAAGCGTGCGTATTGGCTTTCTCACGACACTGACTTAGCTTATGGAATCAGTCACAAGCATCGACATAATGTAGATACAGGTTTGTTGCTTGGAATAAACCATAGGAAAGTGATTTTGATTTGAATGTGGATCATTTGGGATATTTCTCACGGGGTCTCTTCAAGAGTGTAGGCATTTCTAATATTCTACATGTTAAGATGCATTAAGATATCAGATATGCTAGGATGTTTATACAAGTTAGTGGCTACTCTGTTTCACTTGAGGTTGTCAAGTTGATGCAAAAAGGGAACGAATTTTTTCAATTGTATGCATATATGAAGTTTGGTGATTAAAAATTTCATGGCAAAGGATTTGAGCTTCAACCAAAAGCACACGTTAAGTGAAAGAGAATCAATGTGCAAATATTGTGCCAACTGCCAAAGGGGCGATCTAAGTCTAATGAGTGTTTGGTAGTTATTAGTTTTACTTTTTGCTGCTTTCTTATACTTCCCATGTGTAAATACAAAGAAGCTATATAGCTTGATGATTATGATAACTCCCAGAAGAGTAAAGCTACATAAATAAAACAGCTGGAAAATGGTCACATTTGAGCAAGGGCAGGTACAAAACGATATGAAATTTGAGCCTTTTCATACATAAAAAATGGTTAGTGACTAGATTCAAATTTAGCATACATTCGAAAACTTGAATGGCAAGGCAAGCAAAATTTATTTGGCAAATGATGTCCCATGTGTTCAGGTACCTTACCACCATAGAAAGACCCTAGGATGTTTGTCCTTCCAACTCCTAGTAAACAATTTTATTTGTTTGCATGCAGTCATGTGCCAAGGAAGCATAAACAAGAATAAGCTTAGAAATCTCATCAGTCCTACAAATCTGTACCTAAACCACTCTGCGACACAAAATGACTAGGTTTTGGATTTATGCTCGTTAAGAAAATTTCTTCCATGTAAGAAATTATGTTGTACATATAATGTGTAAACCGTATGGAACACAAATAATTCATAATCTAAGACATTTTAATCTTGCAATGTAATGGTCGGCTTAACAAAACTATGATTTAGCATTAAAAAATGTGCTAACTAGTCACTACATATTGATTTTGCGAGGCAAGTAGTCAGACTCCTCTAACTACAAAACTGCTGGCAACTTGTCTCCGCCATTTGTGAATAGAAACCTACAAAGGAACAAGGAAGCTGGTTTATGAATGGACCCAACCCAATAACATATATGCATGTCAATGTCAAACTATGAACTTTGATGCTACTGTATTATATTGAATGAAGAACAAGACTAGTAGATCATTACAGCAGGAAAGCCACCGTAGTCCCCAGGTTCTGTGATGTTCTTGGTTACACAACTTAACGCAGCAAGTCGAACCTGCAAGAACATTGCAATCAGATGTCTTCTCCTCAACCGCAAGCACCCAATTTATAAACAGTAAAATAATACAACAGAAAAGTAAATTAAAACAGTGTTGATTGATGGTTGGATTGGTGGTGCGTTTTACAAAATCATGGTGGCACCGGTGATTCCGCTGAACTGACCATCAAACCCAACATACACTTAGTACAGCTAGCAAGAAACTACAGGTTGTACTGATAATATGAAGATGAAAAGTATTGTCATGATAGACGGCATATGAGGAGACCTAATTTCAGGTAATTAACATGTATTATTTATTCCCAATGTCTTTCAAATCTTCGGCTTAATAACACTATCCGAGATCAGTATAGTTTGATATTATTTGTCTTACAAGTCACAACAAGCACCGAAAGTCCAATTATTCATTCACTAATCAATAGCTATCCTCGATGTATCAAGTAAAACAAAAGCATACCTTTGATGCAATCGATACATGATCTCGTACTGCTACCCTTCCTCCCATCGTCACATAATCTCCTATGCTGAACACAAGAAAAAAAGTTGCAACTCTTGAGAAACTCGTAAGCCTCAGCGATAACTTTAGTTCTGATATGAATTTGACCAGATTAATCATCCCAAAAATTTAATAGGTAACAGAAAAATGAATAAAGATAACATACGTTGCTGAGCCTGCAATCCCTACTTGTCCACAAAGCATACAATTCTTCCCAATAACTACATTGTGACCAATCTGCAGAACTAATCAGAACAAAGAACAAAACCTTTTTGTTTTTAATATTTCGCAATTGTAATTATGTAAAAGCTAAATGTTAACCTGAACTAAATTATCAATCTTCGAGTTGTCCCCAATAAACGTATCTCTCCAGCTGCATGGCCAAACAGAGAATATAATAAGTTGATATCAATTCCAAGTGAAAATCAAACTATACCACATTTTTTGACACATCATGAACCTAAATAGAAAAGGTTATACGCCATCAAAAAAATTACCTGCCCCTGTCGATGCATGTATTTGCACCAATTTCCACATTGTTCCCTATTATTACATTCAGCTTCTGACAGATTTAAGCAAGAAATTCATATTATTAGTACAACCTATGCAAGTTGAAAAATATTGTTAAACAGAAAGAAATTGTCAACATATATAGGATAAAAATAAATTACAAGACAAATTACCAACCTGTGGCTTCTTTATCATGTTACCATCACCATCCACATAAAATCCAAATCCTGCATGTAAAATACAGTGCACTAATGTTATGCAAAAGTAGTGACCCTAACAAAACAACAATCAATTCAACATTAAGCACCATCTGCTGCTAAAGTTAAATGTCTCTTAACCACATATATCATGTTTTCTGTGTGCATGTTTGGATTGGAAGTATGTTTGACAAAATTGCGGTGACACCGTGATTACACCAAACTAACTGCCAGGTCCATACCATGACACTTGGTGTCCGTAACTATTAAAAAACAAGCAAGTTTAGAACATTACCATCTTGACCAATGCAGACTCCGTTGTGAATTACACATGAATCACCTATACTGCAATTACTAAGTGAGACGTTAAACCTGGAAAAAGTATAGTTGCATCAGACATTAGTTTAATAGTGAAATCCATATATACAAGTTTTCAGACATAAACAGGCATGTGAACCTCTATACATAATTACAAATAAAAGAAGAGACAATATACTTCCGATCAAGGTTTTAAATAAGGTCCGACAACAATATGGGTCGCGCATAACAGTGTTTTATGTTGCCAAAACTGCAACGCAGCCATTTTTTAGGCCGCATAAGCTGCAATTGACCATTGATTCTTTGCAATATTTGGGATCGCGACGCAACCACAACCACTATTTAAAATCATATTTCTGATGTAAAGTATAAATAAATAAATAAGTAACCGGTGAAGAATCACTTTGGTCCTTAAATGTGTTAGGTCATGTCATTCATTATATTGCTTGAATTCATTAAAATTACAAAAACATCTTCAAATTTATCTTTCGTTAGTCAGTTAGTTTGTTTCGCAAAATGTATCATTTGTAAATTGATTTAGTCCTCAAACATGTATTTTGTTAGTCAGTGACTCAGTATGATCCATAAAATTACAACATAAGAAACTTAGGGATGTTTTTGTAAATTCGATACATTAAGGGGATGTAACGATTCTCTCAGTCTCACACATTTACTCCCTACATCTCGTCTCAGATTAAATGTCAAATTTGAGTTGTGTGTGATTAATAATTAATATAATAATAATGTAAACCGAACCCATATATATTAAATCAACGGACTGTATACAAAAGAGTTTTCCGATACGACGGAGCTACTCTAGTTCATGGCGAAGGTAGTTCTCTGCAAAGTTACAAAGAGGACTCAATGGAAGAGTCGCTGAAAAAGTGGTGAAAGTGTGAGTTGAGTTCAATGTGGTGCGAAGCCATCTTTAAATAAGGGTGCCCAGCTGTAACTGATCCCGTAAAACCCGGCAGGGAAAGCGGGAGTTCTTTAGATCACATCAATGATCCTGATTGACTGAACCACGCTCCTATGCGATCGAGCGCACGAGAAGTCCTCTGTCCATCCACGAGTAGCGAAGATTATGGGTTACTTGGTCTTCAAGCGTTGGGCTGGCGAAATGGACCGAGGTCCAGTTCAAAACGTTTAGTTGAGTTGATTTCAATGGTAAAATTATTGTTATCGACTAAAAACATCATTATTACTTGTAATTAGTGGAGTAATTAAGTAGAGTGAGATTCAATAAATAAGGGTATATCAATAAAATAAAATAAATACAGGACAAAGTTACATAGCATAGCAATAGAGACCATGGAAGTGAAATCTATGAAGCAGGTTGCTCTTGGCTAGCACAAGGAATATTCCCACCAAAGCTTAACTCTACAAACATCACTTTAATCCCAAAAAGTGATGTTCAGGAAACCATGAAAGATTGGCGCCCCATAGCCCGGTGCAATGTCTTATACAAGATAATCGCCAAGGTTCTGGCTAATCGTTTAAAGCTTGTTCTTGATAAATGCATTTCAGACAACCAGTCTGCCTTCGTGCTGGGAAGATCTATACTCGACAATGCCATGGCAGCCATTGAAATAGTCCATTACATGAAAACAAAATCCAAAGGCAATAAATATGATGCAGCCCTCAAGCTTGACATAAGTAAGGCCTATGATCGTATCGATTGGGACTACCTTCGAGACATTATGATTAAAATGGGATTCTCAGCACAATGGGTGAAATGGATAATGCTATGTGTCGAGACGGTAGATTATTCTGTTTTGGTTAATGGTGCTACGGTAGGGCCGATTGTCCCAGGTAGAGGTCTCCGACAGGGTGGTCCACTTTCACCATATCTATTCATTTTGTGCGCAGAAGGTCTGTCCGCGCTAATTAGAAAAGCAGAGAGTCAAGGTACTTTGCATGGGTTATCTCTCATCTCGTGTTCGCGGATGATTGCTTTCTCTTTTTCAAAGGATCCGTGGGTGAAGCATCTGTTCTGAAAAACATCCTCGCTTCTTATGAGGCTGCATCCAGGCAAGCTATAAATTTCCAAAAATCTGAAATATTTTGTAGCCGCAACACGCCAACAGATGTGAGAAATGCAATAGCTAATATCATGGGAGTCAAACAAGTACGAGGCACTGGAAAGTATTTGGGTGTTCCATCCATGGTTGGTAATAGCAAGTCAGGCACATTTAAATGAAATGCATTAAGCTTGTTCCTTTAAAAATAAAATAAAAAATAAAAAAAGCAATAGAGAAAGAGTACCCAATAATTGTTGAATGAGCAATAGAAACAGAAGGTCCAACGACAGTTCCAGAACCAATACGAACATTTGAAGCAACAACAGATTCGGAATGAACGATGGCACCAACATCTAAAAACGCTGTTGAGTCAATGCAAGCTGATTCATGGCAAATGCCACCCCCATTTTTCCATTTTCCAAAATTATCCTCTGAGCTTGAAACACAAGACAAATGCAAATTGAAATTGAATCAATTAATTAATTAATTATTTAATTAAAAAGTGAAAATGAAAATTAACTTACCGGAACAAGAGGAAGAAGTAGTAGAGAAATGAGGATGAGAAGAAGAGTTTTGTATTGAATAGGGAAAAGAAGTTGAAGTTGAGCGAACGAAGGAAAGTAATTTTCTTCTAGTTACAGCAGCAGCCATTGTCGTCCGAAACTGGTTGTATCGGGGATTCCGGATCCGACCAAATTGGATAGAGATCAAATAAACGGGTTTACAGCATATTTACATTATCATCCATTTTTCAGCAACTTCGTTAAAAAGTGTTTATACACCATTTAACATTAAGATGGTAGGTCAAAAAGTGTTTATGACATCAAACGCGATTATTTATTTTTTATCTTGATTTTGAATTTCTAGCCTAATTTTACATATAAATATTTGATCAACAATATTATAAATCAAATAATCGGTTAATTTTATTTTGAATCAAGACCGAATAACACATGTATCAACTTTAATTTTGAGAGCAATGAATTTGGACAAACCAACTTAATATTAAACATCCACATAAACACTTTTTAATTGAGTTTGATGAAATTACAATAATGGTGCAAATATTTTATGACTTAAATGACCAATTTGTAACAAAAAAACTTAAAGGACTAACTTGTAATAATCATGCAACTTAAAGGACCGCAAATAGTATTTGGTCAAAAGATGAGGACATTGTGGTTGGTAGAGGTCCTTTTTTTCAGGACCTTCAATAGATGTTGGCTTCTTTACCTATTAGGTTTGGAGGGTTGGGTTTGTACTTAGCAGTAGATGCTTATACTCTTTTTTGGCTTTTAGGATGCAGTCTTGGGTGCTACAAGCCTACAATATCATATTTTTAGAGACAATGAGATATGTGGTATGGACTCCGATTTTGATAATGTTTTGGATGGTGTTCATGGTACGATTCCAAATTTTGACGTTGGCAGTTTTACTGGCAAGGACATCGTCCCTCCGAAAGCACAACATGTTTTGACGAGTGCTTTTTTTAGTAAAAGTGTTCAAGATATGAAAGTTAAGTTTGATATGACCACTAGACATAAGCTAGTCTTGGAATGTTTGCAAGCACACATGCTCATGATTTTCTTCTAGCTATCTTGATTGATGGGTTAGGTCAACATATGTCACAATGAAGTATCGTACTATCCTTAGATATCGCCTTATGATTCAACTATTTCCTATTGACAAAGTGTGCCCTGTTTATCGTAAGGTGTGCCCTATTTTGATATCGCCTTATAATTTTCTTCCAGTTACAACAGCCACTGTCATCGTTCACTAGTTAGTGGTCGCTATGGAAGAAGATCAGGGCACCAAGCCTCCAATAAGCTTGGATACTGAGTAATTGATACTTGGGTAATTGGTTTTTTTTAGCAACCAAATATTATTATTGCTTAAAAAAAAAGTCCTTAACTATTTTTTTTTCTTCAATATATCACTCACTTTTGTTCTTTTTCTGCTTAAATAATCAAGATACCATTATGTACATAGATACATACATAAATGTCAAAATGAACTAAGTTGATGTATATTTTCTATACGTTCTTAGTACCATTTTTGAATATGTTACTTTTTTTTAATTGTCTAGTATTTTTGACACTTACTAATTGAAATTTGTTTGCCATCAAATGACCTCTTTTATGAAAAAGAAAGTTTATATGAATTGTACTTAAGGTAAGGGGCAAGTCTCATTGGAGTCGGGACAAGCTTCTAAGCTCAAAGAGCGGTTACATAAATACTTATGTATCATACATTAAAGAGGTCATTGAATTGATATTGAGAGTTGAATCTACAATCTTACGAGTGAGTCAACTTGTTATCAATCGAGTCAACCTTCATTGACGCCATTAAATGACTTTATTTAAAGAGTTGTGTTATTTATACAACTAAACTTAGACAACCAGTGCAACACCATGTATCACTACGAGGAGAACGCAAATCGAAATCTTCCAAAAAATAGTTAAAAAAAGTAAATAAGTTATCGTTACAAATGGGTTGTTCACAAATCATTGCTCTTATTTGAAAAATAACAAAATTGCAATTTTTTATTTTATTTTTTCTAATATAGTTCTAAACTTTTATATATCAAATCAAAAGGTGTTTAAATTTATTAGTTCAAATACTGAATTTTTAAATCATAGATATTAATTCAAGTTTTTTCTTTTTGCTAAGAAAATTAATTGAAGTGTTGATATCTATGCAATATTATAAATAGAATATATGATTTTGGTCTGGTTTTTTCACTTCTAATTATACCCTTAAACAAATTTAAATTTAAAAATGATATTTTATTGGTGTTAATTAAAAAAAAAATTATATTATATTTGTTATATTATTGATAACATTGAAAAAGATAAGTATAATTTGTTATAATATGAAAATGCAAAATATCTATTTTCTATAGCTATAATTTTAATCGAAATTTCACAAAAAAAATAATATTATTTGCAATTTATACGTATTAACGCAATAAAAAATGCAGACAGCCAGACATGAAATATCTGTTTGAACGCTAATAATAATAATAATAATCCTCTAGAAAAATAATATTAGTAACATATCTAAAAGATGATATTATTTATACTATGATATTATTTATACTATAGTTTAGACAACAATGGAGTGGTCGTCTGTCAACTCTTTTTACTGCGTTAATGTTACGAACAATTATTTTTATGAAATTAAGATTTTGTTTAAAATTATAGGTGTGGATATTTTACACCGTCATATTATGATAAACAATACTTATATGGGTCTTGTTAACCAGTATCCTTATGGCATTGGTTAAGGAATCTACTAATAGAAGTTTTATCTTAGAAATATAAGATATTATTTTTGATCAAGTAATGATTACACAACTTTTTCATAAAAACTTACTTATTTTTTATGTTTAACCAATGTCCTTGTGGCACTAGTTAGCATTCTCCTACTTATATTTTTTAATGATATCAACAATACAGAAAAATAATATAAATTCTTATCTTTTTTAATGTCACCAACAATATAATACTCTTGTAGATAAATTTATTTAATGGTATAATTGATAGTTGAAAAAGTCACCAAAAAATCATGTATTCCATTTATATATACTATAAACTATTGAAAGTTATCAACAATGTAACATTCTTGTAGATGAATTTGTTTAAAGATAAAATTAGAAGTTAGAAAAACCACCCAAATACTAGTTACTTTACATGCATAGTTCCATTATTTAGAATATGGCCGAGTCAACCAAATTCTTCACAAGTACATGTTTAGAGCCTGTTTGTTATAGTTTTTTAAAAAAAAAAATCACTTTTTTTAAAAAAAATAATTATTTTTAAGTGTTTTGCATGTGTTTGTTACAGCTTTTTAAAAAAAATCAGGATCTAAAAAAATCTAAAAACAACTTCAAATGAGAAGCTGTTAAGAGCAGTTAGAAAATATGATTTTAAAAATTGAACTAATTTTGTAACAAAAAATCTCTTTTATATAGTTGTATCCAAACAAACTAACTTATTTATTAAAAAAAATGATTTTTTGTCGCAAAAAATCTCTTTTATATAGTTGTATCTAACCAAACTAAATTATTTATTTAAAAAAAGTGATTTTTATTACAGTAAGCAAACACAAAATAGATTCTGATTTTTCATAAAATCTCTAAAATATAATCTCTAAATTATTTTATGTCAAAATCACTTTTATTTTAATCTGTAACAAACGAGCCCTTAAAGTATACTCATCAGAAGATTCTTGTATATCTAATTAATGAGGCAGTATAGCTCAATTGTTAAATTAATTAAAGGACTGTTCAATTTAGCCTATAATTTCAAAACAAGATTATATTTTATCCTTCAAAGACCATACTTACTAAGAAAATTATAGGTTGCCAGTGAAGATCCGTGGATAATTTACCCATCACTCAAACAAAAGTACGATATGAATACATTTGCAAGTTAATTTATAGGTACCATTTGCAAACTTACTCATACAACTACAACGTTAGTTACTCTTAACCAAAGAGAAAAGATTGGTGGACACACATCCACCCAACTTATCCCTTCTTTAAAGGCCTCACTTGTTTGTTATTTGGTGGTGGGAAATGGAAGTCTTCATTTAAAATGGATGAATGAGTGTATACATATCATACCATTACCCTTAACCAAAACCTATTGTTATTTATCACATCTAGATGAAGCCATACAAAACTTAATTTCAAACCATACAAACCTCAACTCTACGAAGCCTCACACCTAAGCACGAGCACGAATTAACTTCACTTGGAAAAAAGGAGTAAAACCAAATACAATGCGGAACAAAGAAGAAGAAGAAGAAAAAGATAAGGAACAATTTAACTTGATTGAAGCCAGAAACGTTTCATAAACCATAGTGATTCAGAGAAAAATAAAATGCAATTCTTTATAGCCTAAAAACCTAACAAAGATAAGATTTTTCTTTTGTAATAAAATAAAATAAAATTCGTGATAAAAAAAAGTACTCTTTTTCTTCTACTTCTTCTTCAATCCCAAAGCTAGTTTGATCTTCCCCATAGCTTTCTTGAATATTCCACCCCCACCGTTGGATCTCTTACTCTTGCTCCTGTCCTTGCCTTGTTCTTCAAGCTCCAACTCTTGAAGAAAACCCTCCAAAGAAGCACCACATTTTATAAACTGCTTATACATATTGTAGTAAGCAGACTGTAAAGACTTCTGAAAAGACTCCCTAACCTTAATACCTGTCATCGAGGTCGATGAAGCCGATGATGCCATTTGGTTGTTGTTGTAACTATAATACCCAACCATCACGCGTCCATTCACATACTCTCTACATGCAGCAAGAAGAACATGACCTCTTTCACGAAAGTGTTCCTTCACAAAATCCTCAAAATTCTTAGGTGGTTTCCGAATTAGGTTAACGACAGTGTAGCACGTGAGAACAAAAACATCTTCCATGTAAGCACGTGACTTTTTTTCATGAAAAGAACGTTTAAACACACGAAAAGGAGGTGAGTTAAAAAGTGGCTTCTCGTTGAGAACAAGCCCTTGAATAGAAACTAAAATCTGAAGAATAGTTGAACTCGATGGGTCCCAACTTTCACACTTTTTACCAATATATGTGTTAAGAAGGCTTAAACAAACCCTTCCGTTAGGGTAGAGATTAGGGTTTAGACCATACCCGAATGAGTGGTAATGGAACTTCGGCGGGATGTTTGGGTAATCGGAGGGGAATTGAATGTCGAAGAAGAAGAGACCGTCATGGTAAGGTGTATCGGCAGCGCCAACGATGACGGCGCGTAGTAAATCAATACGGCGTTCGTAGGCTCTGACGTGGATGGTATCAGGGAGATTCTTTTCAAGGATTTTCCACTCTTTCATGATTCTTTTATATATGGCACTTTTTGTGTCGCTGAAGCAATTTCCGCCGATGTTGTTGAGGCGGTATTTGTGATCGGAATCGTCTGAAACCAAGTCGAATTTGTTCTTCATCTTTTCCATCCTATTCGACTTTTTTTCACTCTCAATTCTAAACAAGTGCGGTGCTATGTTACTATTATTTGTGACTCAATGCTATATATATAAAAAAGATTGGCACTCACGTTACAAATAGTTGTGACTTTTAAATTGTAACAAACTCAAAAAATCTTGTTTAATTTTTCAAAGAGAATAGACAATATAACATTAATATATGATTTCAAAAAACAAATATAACAATAATACAATCTTTAAAAAAAATATAACATCTATTCTCTAATTATGAAATTCAATGTCTACCAAAAATACAATCTTACCCCTTCTTAATTTTTTGATACTTTATCAAAATTATATCCTTCTGTTTCTTCTGCTTCAACCTCCCCCTATTTTTTCTCTATTAAAAACAAATTAAAAACAAACTCGCTCGATAAAACACACTAACTTAATCTTTTTTAAAAGAACAAACAAACTTAATCTTAATCTCAATCAAAACAAATTTTCCTATAATTCAATTTCTAAATATCTAAAGAGTTAAAAACATTTATCTATCTATCTATTCTCTAATTATGAAATTTAATCTATTCTATACTTATGAAACTTAATGTCTACCAAAAATACAATCTTACCCTTTCTTAATTTTTTGACAAGTCATCAAAATTATATTCTTTTATGTCTTTTTCTTCAATCTCCCCCTATTTTTTCTCTATTAAAAACAAATTAAAACAAACTCACTCGATAAAACACACTAACTTAATCTTTTTGAAAAGAACAAACAAACTTAATCTTAATCCCAATCAAAATAAATTTTCCTATAATTCAATATCTAAATATCTAAAGAGTTAAAAACATCTACATATTCTCTAATTATGAAACATAATGTCTACCAAAAATACAATCTTACCTCTTCTTAATTTTTTGACACATCATCAAAATTATATCATTTTGCGTCTTTTGCTTTAACATACCCCTATTTTCTCTCTCTTAAAAACAAATTAAAACAAACTCACTCGATAAGAAACACTAACTTATTCTTTTTTCAAAGAACAAACAAACTTAATCTTAATCTCATTCAAAACAATTTTTCCTATAATTCAATTTCTAAATATCTAAATAGTTAAAAACAATTTACAATCTATTATCTTTCTCTGATTATGAAAGTTAATGACAAGTTAAATCACAATTTAACCCCATCCTATTATTTTGATACCTCAACATATATTTACCTCAACATAACTTTCAAAAGATTGATGTGATTTTGTAACAAAAAAATCATTTTATATTGATATATCTAAACAAACTAAATTATTTTAAAAAAAATAATTTTATTAAGATAAACAAACACAAAAGTAGATTATGATATTTTCCACAACCAAAAAAAATATTATGATATTTTTATATTTTTTAAAAAAATTACTAAATTATTGAATTTCAATATTATTTTTATTTTAACTAGCGAAAAGACGAGCACTCACGTGTCCGTCTTTCCGTTCTTTTTATTGTGCTAACGTTTGAAAATTATGAACGGTGTTTTTTTATGAAATTTTGATTTTGATTAAAACTAAACAAAAATATAAATGTTTGTTGCTTTCAAGTTATAAAAAATCAAACTAAGCATGATTATTTATTTCAACGACACCGAAAATAATACAATATAACAAAAAAATATAATCTAAATTCTTTTTTAATGACTCCAACAACAATTTTATTATAGAAAAAGTTGTTTAAGGGTATAATTGAAATGATGAAAAAGTTAGTATAAATGTATGATGAGTCAATAAATTAGTGTTTTTAATATGTTATTTAAGTCTATTTTATTTATATTTGATTTAGTTTTATTTAAATATTATTTTCTTTTAGAACTATTTTACTTCAATTGCAAGTTATTATATTT
>Ga0228711_1004894_pt1 | contig 20449 bp, 10 predicted proteins | sample MedpolnodulmetaG_2_FD_177996 | JGI IMG/M metagenome (GOLD analysis project Ga0228711, IMG submission 177996) | Root nodule microbial communities from Medicago polymorpha collected in Santa Monica, California, United States - brown nodules | ecosystem: Host-associated > Plants > Roots > Nodule... | reverse complement strand
CATAGTATCCTAGACGGTAGCAGGTGGGCGTTGGTATAGGTTTTATGACCTATACCAACGGCTTTTGAGACCTTTACCAACGGTTTCTGCCGTTGCTAAATGGCAAGTTTCTTGTAGTGTATATAGTTGCTTTGTCTCTCTCTCTCTCTCTCTCTCTCTATCTGTTTTTATCTGTTGCATTTAGATTATGATTATCACTTCAGAAGGAGAAAACGAAGAAAAAGCAAACACAATTCAACCCCCCTTCTTGTGTTTTTCTCACCTTCAGATGCTTGTGCGCCCTTTTATTAGAAGGGGACGCGACAACTGACGTAGGAGTGGGGAGGTGTCGTTGTCCTAGACGGGTTCGTCCTAGACAATGGACCCTACACAACATCATGAAAAGGACCCCCACTACTACGAGCAGCCGACTCAAGAGGACAATGAGGCTAACCCTGAGCAACGGGGGATACCGAAGGGTTTTTCTTGGAGTCTTAGTGACATGTCGCTTTTACTCATTTTTGGTAAACATGTGGCTTGCAGGTTTTGGAGTGATGCCGAAGTAAGTATAATTGTTTTATTTTATTTAATTACTGTCTTTTTTACGATTCAATTGCTATCTTAAAATGTTTATATGTTTGTTTTAATTATTGTTTTTTTAACGATTCAATTGTTATATTAAAATGTTTATTTTAATTATTGTTTTTTTACGATTTAATTTTTATGTTAAAATGCTTAATGTTTATTTTAATTATTGTTTTCTTAACGATTTAATTGTTATATTAAAATATTTATTTTAATTATTGTTTTTTTTATGATTTAGTTGTTATGTTAAAATGTTTATATTTTTAACGGTTTGTTGTTTGTTTTCTTTTTTGTATTTCAGTTTCGGAGGACGCATTGGCTGATCAATTCTTCGTACGAAAAGAAACTTAAGGACGGCAAGTTGACAGTCCCGAGACAGGGTACATATTGGTTATGAGATCGAGTTAATGGATCCTATTTTGCCCCTCTTCTTTCAAACTATGTTTCAAAACATCAACCCTACCTTCATCACTGCAATGTCTGAAAGGTGACACGAGGAGACCAACAACATCCATCTACATATTGGGGAGATGATCGTCACACTTGATGATGTGGTGTGTTTACACATTCCCATCGAAGGAAAGTTGATGGAGTATAGTGACTGCGGTTACGAGTTAGGCATTGAGTTGATGACTACTCAATTGAGTGTATCTTCTAACGAGGTTGCGGTGGAGACAGACGCACAATGGGGTGGAAATGTGACTATTCCTTCGCTGCAGAAGTTGTGCGAGAGACACCTTAGTAGGTGCAAATAGTTGCAGGACCAGGCTGATGAGGAGGAGCTTTGTCAGACCAGGGAGTATTATTTGAGGGCCTTTTTGTTGTTCTTGGTTGGTGTCACCATTTTCGTCAACATGAGCAACAAACACATTAGTTTGATATGGCTGGAGGGGATGTAGAATTTGTATAGGGTTCACGAATTTTCATGGTCTACAACAACAAGTCTCTCTATCTTTAGAAGGGTGAGTACATGAATTTCAATATACATGGACATGCTTTTATAGTCTTTGAGGTGGTGATCGACTCTAATTCTACTAGCTAGGTCCGTTTTTGTTCACGCTCGAACTTCGATACCTATTTTTTTTTAGAATCAGAGGGTTAACACACAAAAATATTACTAAAATACATAAAATAAAATAAAAATAAATTTTTTTTTGAAGGAAAAAAATAAAACTTATTATTTTCTTAAACAATTGGAGTAAAAAATAATCAATACTATTTTCGCATTGCCAGATTATTTTTGCATGCTCGGCCTAAGGGTAAATTATTAAGGCAACTCTAGGCCTCTAAAAATATAAATATTTTACTTTCGGTCTACTATTTTTCATATATCACATTTATTATTTTAAAGATAAAAAACATTTTGAAACAAATATATTAGTTAAAAATAAAATATTTAAGATATATTAGTTAAAAATGTTTTTTTTAAGGGAGTTAAAAATGTTTATAATTATAATTTGTAAAATATAAAATATACATATACATATAAAAAGATAAAATTTGTTCCCATAAACATAGTTTAATTGACATAAACATTGCAATATGCACGAACCAGGTTTAAATTTTGGATTCTCTTTTTCTTTTTACAAATTTTTTGGATTATTTACTTATTCATCTTAGGGTGAAATATATAACCACTATATTACTTGACAAAAAAAAAGATAAAAATTTAAACTAAAGATTCAATTTGATCTCTCACGATTTACTTGCGGCTCAATTTAGTCACTTGCATAAATATTCTTTACTTATTCATCTTAGGGTGAAATATATAACAACTATATTACTTGACAAAAAAAAAAAAATTTAAACTAAAGATTCAATTTGATCTCTCACGATTTACTTGCGGCCCAATTTAGTCACTTGCAAAAATTAATACACAAATTAATCTTAGAAAATTAGTCTCTCTATTAACTTCGATCCATCTGTCTCATGTATGAAAACGTTAGAGAAATTGATAAATTGGTATTATAAAATTGTGAGAAACCACTAAAATTTAAGCAACTCAAACACTTAACAAAAAAAAAATTCTAACATGCATTTTCAACCAACTACATCTCCATTAATTCACACACACTGACACACATACCAGTCCACCCATCTCCATTGTAGAGCCTCTAGCCCTTCCTCCTACATACAACCCCAATCCCACAAGCCACAACCCATCACACAACCTCCGGCAAAAATATCTTCCATGACACGTGTGTCATCGATAATTCTGACCGAATTAATGCATGTTTGAAGTTCTACATCAATAAATATGATCACATTAAATTATATAATTTTTTCAAAATTTTATTGACGTCGACATCTCATTGTATGTAATTGTGTGCTTCATATCCTACTCCCTCCGTTTTTAAATATAAATAAAATTGACTTTTTAAGTTCATTTATTTAATGATGTATGTGGTCCATGTCCACATACATCATTAAATGAATGAACCTACAAAATTAATTTTGCTTATATTTAAATAAGGAGGGAGTATAACCCAGCTCCATTCCATCCTACAATCCCCACTATCAACCCCTCCCCCTCCCAACCATAAACCCCCTCCTACCCCCAATATAATTCATTTCCTCCATAACACTGCCAACCTCAATCCATCTCCCTCCCTCCCGTATGAAAATAATATTTTTTTCATAAGCTAGAATCGTATATTTCTACATGGCCAGGCAACAGTTCATTGGATAGATTCCTAACAAGTTTCATTTAAACTTTTACATCACAAAAAGTCACAGCATTTTTTTTTACCTCAATTGGTAAAAGTTGAAACAACCGAACCTTTTATTTGATTTTGGACAAGTGCGACAGTTTTAAACGCATTTCTAATCGATGATACCACAAATAGAATTACAAAAACCAAAACGTATTAATTTGTCAAAAGCATAACATTATTTGCTAAAAAAATTACTACTATTTTCGAAATAGGCAAATTTAATATACTCACATTTTCTTCTAAGCAATCCATAAATAATTCATATCATTTTAAAGATGAATGAACGTGCATTAGAATGAGTAAGCAAAGCAAAGGGTGTATGACTTTGAAGTAACCACTAACCAGACATAAGTAGTTAAAAGGACTCTAAAAAAAGTACCTAGTTGAAAGTACTTGTCATTGAAACAGATTATGAACTTCAAGTGCTGTTGTACAATGATCTACAAAGAAGAGCACGTCTCTCCATCTTTAGAAGGGTGAGTACATGAATTTCAATATGGTCATGCTTTTATAGTCTTTGGGGCGACGATCACCCCTAGTTAAAAGGACTCAAAAAAAGTACCTAGTTAAAACTTAAAAGTACTTGGAATGTTCGAATTTCGATCTCTTTTTTATTTTAGAATCACAAAGTTAACATACAAAAAAAAAAACTCAAAATATATAAAATTATTATATGCTTAAACAACTGGAGTAAAAAAAAAAAATCAATACTACTATTTTTGCATGGCCGGATTATTTTTGCATGCTCGGCCTAGGGGCGAATCAATAAGGCAACTTTAGGTCTCTAAATATATAAATATTTTACTTATGGCCTACTACTACTATTTTTCATATATCACATTTATCATTTTAAAGATAAAAAATACTTTGGAATAAATATATTAGTTAAAAATGTTTATGTATATAATTTATAAAATATTTAAACACGCGCATACTTTTATGTCATTGCATTTTTATAAGTTACTTCAAAAACTAATTTTACCAAACACATTAATTTCGTTCAATTAGTTTTTCATCTATAAACTAGTCTGTCAGCTACACCTTCCGGTCACTAATATAAATAAAAAATAACATTTTAGATTCATTGAATAATTGATGTACTTGACCTATAATATATACTAGATACATCAATTATTCATTGAACCTAAAAAGTAGGTTTTTGCTTATAATAGTGATCGGAGAGAGTATAAGCTAGTTTATACCTTAATTTTACCAAACAAACTCTTAATGGTAAGACCCACCATCTAACTTTTGTGTCTATCTCCTTTCAATTAGAGTCTTTCGTATATTTTGATATGTCTATCTCCCTTCAATTAGAGTCTTTCATATATTTTGATAAATAGATAAGAGGATCCAAACTCTAGAATACATTTATTGTATTTTGTATGTTTATCTTGTCCACCAAACAAATCGTAAAAGAACTAATTATATGATCAATAAATAATCAAAGGAAAATGTTAACTTGCAAGATCAGAAGGCAAAAGTAGAAATTAAATCTTGGAAGTTGTGTATTTTTAATTTTGAAAGCTATAAATTTTATCTTTTTAACTTGTGCATTTACTGATTAATTCCATTTTTAGCTTTTTAATTTGTGCCCTAAAGTGTTTAACGAATTTCAAGAAAGTCATGGTAGTAATACTCAAGTCAAGTTCAAACACTAACTAAAAACTCTTTCAATCAAACTCTTAAAAAATAAACTATTTCGGTCAAACTTCGTATTACCAAATCTTTTTTTCACACACAAAAATATGACCAATAATGAATTTTGGATATTAGGTTTTTTTTTTTTGCATTTTTTTTATGCCCTTTTCCTTGGTTTTGTTTAATTTTTTGTCTTTATCATGTGTGCGGGAAAAAGCTTCTGAGTTCTGACACAACTTGAGAGCCAAACGCGTATAGAAATTTCCAACCTTATTCTTAGGATCCCAACAAAGACAATTTCACCCTTTTTCTTCACACCAAATATTCCAAATCCCCAACATTATGATTATAGTCCCTAAACGTAGCTATTACGTTCCTTTTCATATCCCCATTTCCACAAACACAAAACCTTCACACTCAAGCCACAGCCTCAAAAAAACAACACCCTTTTTCTATTTCACTATTTTATTTCTAAAGCTTCAATCTTTATAACCACATTCATCATTTTACACCACAAAACCGTTCTCTTTTTCTGAAAATCAATGGCTTCTGCTACAAATTTCAACTTCGAAATCACCCAAAACAACATGATCACTCAACACCCTCATTGGTATTCATCAAAAACTGGAATTTACAACAGTATACACTCTCCTAGAAACCTTCCAACTGACCCTTTTCTTGACATTGTTTCTTTCATTTTTTCACACCCTCATGATGGGGTTTTGGCCCTTATTGATTCTTCATCTGGGTCTTCCATTTCTTACTCAAAGTTGTTACCTTTAGTCAAATCCATGGCTTCTGCTTTACACAAAATGGGTGTTTCACAAGGTGATGTTGTTTTGCTAATGCTTCCAAATTCAATTTATTACCCTGTTATACTCTTGGGTGTTCTGTATTTAGGCGCTGTTTTTACACCATTAAATCCTCTTAGTAGTGTTGGCGAAATTCGTAAACAGGTTCAAGAGTGTGGTGTGAGTTTTGCTTTTACTATACCTGAAAATGTCAAGAAACTAGAGCTATTAGGTGGCATTAATCCCATTATTGCTGTGCCAGAAAATGAGAAGGATTTGAGGAATGGGTGTTTCTCAAGTTTTTTTAACCTTCTTTATGGTAAATTTGATTTGCCTCAAGGGGTAGTTATTAAACAGGAAGATACTGCTGGTATATTGTATTCATCTGGGACTACAGGTGTGAGTAAAGGAGTTGTTTTAACTCATAGAAATCTTATTTCTATGGTTGAGCTTTTTGTGAGATTTGAAGCTTCTCAATATGATTACTCTTGTTCCAAGAGTGTGTTTCTAGCTGTTTTGCCAATGTTTCATGTGTATGGTTTATCGCTCTTTGCTGCGGGATTATTGTCGTTGGGCTCTACAGTCATTGTAATGAGGAAATTTGACATTGACGAGGTTATTAGGGTGATTGACAAATATAATGTTACACACTTTCCTGTTGTTCCACCGATGTTGTCGGCATTGACAATGAAGGCAAAGGGTGTTAATGGAAGTAAGTTGCAGAGTTTGAGACAGGTCTCTTGCGGTGCAGCGCCTCTGAGCATAGGAGTTATTAGTGGTTTTGTCCATGCTTTCCCTAACGTTGATTTTATACAGGTAAAGAACCTTTGAATAGAATAGTTTTAATTAGAGAATGCAAGTAATGCTCCATCGTTTATATGATTGCTTGAGTTAATATAGTTATTTTTCTTTGTTATTGTTGGTAGTAGCTAAATGCTGATTATTTCATTTAATTATGAGAGAACTTGTGAGCTTTAAAAATTTAATAGCAAATGTTATATAGGGCCTGTTTGGCTAAACAACTTATTTGCTGCTTATAGCATAAGTGCTTATGATAATAAGCACTTTTGTATACACTTACATAAGCTATTTCTATAGCAAAAAATAAAATAAAGTAAAATTGTTTTTGTATATGTTAAAAGTCGTTTTCATAAGCTATCTTGGACAACTTATAAAAATAAGCTGAAAAGAACTAAGGAAAAATGTCAAAGCTATTTTCATAAGTTCTCCCAAACAGTCTCGCAAAACTTATGGCAGCAGGTAAGCTCAAATAATTTGTTTTCATAATACTCTTTTTGTGCCATTGATGTTCACATCCACAACCAATTCTAGACCATAAAAGTTGAACTTTATTTATTTATGATAATAATGTTGTTTTCCTAGATTATTAATAGCTGTAAGATTGTTTCTTTTTAGGGTTATGGAATGACCGAGTCGACTGCAGTGGGAACACGTGGCTTCAATACTGAAAAGTTTCACAACTATTCGTCAATAGGGTTGTTGGCTCCAAACACGGAGGCAAAAGTGGTAGACTGGAACAATGGTACTTTTTTGCCCCCAGGCAGCTGCGGTGAGCTTTGGTTGAGAGGGCCTTTTATTATGAGAGGTAAAAAATCTGTATTTTTCTGAATAGATATTAAAAAGTGAAACACGGTAGTACTATAAAGGTCTTGTCTATAGTAGCCAATTTTACCCTACATTTTGCATGAGGTTGATTCAATGGCTGGAACCTGAACGTTAGTCACACCGCTGCAGCAACTCAAACCTTTATGTCAAGACTCCCTCCCCTTTACTATATTTGCTCTATATTTGTTATCGCTTAACTAAAGGCCTGTGTCCTTGAGAAATATCATGTTAGTTTAGTAGACATTTTATTCTTCTAGAGTGATGCTATACACTCATCTGTTGTTGTAGTGCAACTATTGACGCGAATTCAGTTGAAAGATACATATACATCTCCTTATCAGTAAAATGATAATGAAAGTTTTCTTTCAATTTAGTTTAGATAGCGAACAACAACAATCAAGGCCTTTTTTCACTAGGTGGGAAAACTGAAGTAAATTTCTCTTGGAGTCAACTGTTTCATTGCTATAATAACTTTTGTTTCTGCCTTGTCCTTAGCCTACCTGTACCTTCTTTTTTCTTGTCTTGCTGCTATTCGTCCAATTAAAATTGTTAATCAAACTCTTTCCTTTAATTCTCAGGATACTTGAATAATGAGGAAGCTACTATATCAACAATTGATAAAGATGGTTGGCTACATACAGGAGATATTGTTTATTTTGATCAGGATGGATATTTACATTTGGCTGACCGTTTGAAAGACATTATCAAATACAAGGGATTTCAGGTATCTACTTTTAGGTTTATTAAATTTTATAAAGAAAAGTGATGATAGATTAACGAGAAATGCAGAATTTTACTGAAACGCACACTTTGTATGACACATGATCTGCTACAGATTGCTCCTGCTGATCTAGAAGCTGTGTTAATTTTGCATCCTGAAATAGTCGATGCAGCCGTTACAGCGTAAGTATATGAACACTTCATTTATGTCTTCGCTTCTGCAATCTATAAAAAATGCAGCCATCCGTAATCTTCTAAAGTGCCTCTTTGGACATTTGATTATAACCTCAAATGTTACATCATTTTTCCTTATCAGTGCCGAAGATGAAGAAATTGGGGAAATTCCAGTGGCATTTGTTGTCAAGAAGGTTGGAAGTGTACTTTCTCCGAAGCACGTGGTCGATTATGTTGCTGAGCAGGTTCTTCTTTTGATAGGACATACATGTGTTTTATGATATTTGAATTGATATTACTACTTGAATCAATGTCATGCTTTTCACATTTTAACCCTTTATTTTTATTTTCTTCTGGCAGGTTGCTCCATACAAGAAAGTCCGGAAGGTGTTCTTCACCGACAAGATACCAAGGTCTCCAACTGGGAAGATCCTCCGAAAGCAACTCAGGCACTGCTTGACTTCTAAACTCTAAGGCATTTTTTTAATGCGTGATACTGAAAAATTACCAAAGAAAGATGATAGATGGCGGGTTATCATAACATGAAATTGGTTGACTATGATTTTTTAGTACATGCATCATGAGTACATCTTTTTAAAGGAAAGAAGAACATTGTGTCTAAATATTAAGATACCAAAATTTCTATTCTGCACATTTTATTTATTTACTTATCAATGACAGAGACTATAGAAAGTTCAAAAACCAGAAGGAAAAAAAAACATCAATTACTCTGCCCTGTACACCTTTAGTCAGTTATAGTAAGAGATCCTTGTAAATGCACTAGAGAAATTACTTTTGAACTCTTGATGCATGGAAGCTCACAAGAATAGTTATGTGTAAAATTATAAACACAACAATATTATTTGTGCCTGATGTGTCATACTTTTCAATTCAGTGGTTAAGATTTTTGGTGGTGGAAGGTGCTTTCACTTGAAATCTTTGATAAGGTTATTATTAGAAGTTAATACCTTATTCTTCTTCAGGCAAAGAAACGTCCCAAGTAATCAAAACAAATGATATGACACTAATAACAGAATCATTCAGGATTCAGCAGTGTAATAAAAGGAACAGGGATCACTCGTACTTGAAACAATCAATTCTGAGGGATTTCACATCTGAATTATGAGTCGTTGGTTTACAATACTTGGAAAATTTCTGTCGGTACAACTGCGTTCAAATTAGCTAAGGTGCAGGCTGAATCCATCACTTTCAACAAAAAGACATTTGGTAATATTTTCATGAATTATAGGATATTGGAAGCTAGAATCAGAGGGATGCACAACCTCACATCTCATTATGTTTGAGAGGACTCTACATGAAGAGCAATGCATAACATGATTTTAGCTAAGAAGGAGATGCTTCAGTACCATAAATCTCATGTAAATTGGGTCAAATATGACAACAGAAATACAAAATTATTTCATACTCAAGCAGTCACCAGAAGACAGAAGAATAAAATTTCAGGACTTAAATGTGGAGAATCAAAATTATTTCTTTATGCATTTTTTTCCATCAAATGATCCTTGCAACCCCTAAAGTTTGCAGTTTGATAATATCCCATCTATTAGAGTTAATATGCATGATCAACTTCTTTTACCCGTCACTAAGAAAAAGGTTAAATGTGCTATCTTTTCTATGCTCAAACTTCTTACAAAACCCTCAAACTTGGTGGTTTATGATCCTTTCGGACCCAAGGAAGATGGCCTGATGGTTGAGATGTATGACCCCAACTTTAATTAAATAAATACTGAATATAAATAAAGGAAAATAGGTGTTACTCATGCTCACTTTTCGTCATTTCATAAAACAAAGTCATAAATCTAGCGGCGGAAAATTCATCATTCTTAACGGAAATAAATCAAGTCTCAACATTCATAATTACGTCACAAATTTAAATACTTCAAACTTCAAAATATGAAATCAAATAGCCACCCCAACCATAGTGTTACATATCAGTGCTTGTGTTCGACTACATGTTTATTCATTACTAATATAAAATTCCCCGTCGCCACCTTCTAAGCATCTCGCAACTAGAGCTCCTCGTCCCGAGTATATGTACCCCCATGAGTACAAACACCATAAATACAACAACAAGAAAGGGGTGAGAATATACTTCATAACATTTAGTTGGGATACATGAATAACATTTAACAATAATAATATACAGTCATCATCAGTTACAACATCTTCGTGATTTTCTCAACAGTTTATACATTCATCGTTCACACATCATTTCACATACATACACAAAGTTCAAACATTACCATTTATATGAAGATGCACTCCATTCCTACGACCTATATGCACGTGGTAGTACCACACCTACTCATCGTTTATTGAATGTCAAAGTTATGTTACTGAACATACACTCATCGTTTCTCATTGTTTCCCTAAACATGATTCTATATGCATGCATGAAGACAGACTCACCAAGTATTGCACATCAACACATCATCAATAACTCATATCATAATGCAATTCACCTTATCATGCACAACATCAAAACAAAACATAACTCATCGTTTAAACATAGTATTTCTCATCGTTACTCATTGTTATAAACATAGTATTACTCATCGTCTCTCATCGTTACAAGCATATACTTTCTCATCGTTACTCAATAATAAGACATTTATACCACAACATTACCTCTTCATTAATCATCATCATAAACACGACTCATTTACACACTAACATTACCCACTTTATTATGTTATTCATCTTAACAGACATCTTCTATTCCTCGTCTATCCTAAGCTCTCCTATTAGTCTATCCAATCACGACCTTGGACTGTTTATTACTTAGGGGAATTATGTTTTCATCATTAACTATCCTACTCCACTAACTCACATCTCTCTCTACATTCGTCTCTTACTCTCTTCCTAATTATACTTTCCTTACTTAAGTTTGTTGCTTTGGGACCCTTTCATACACCTTAGGAACCCTTTGGAGGAAGAAAAATAAGGTTTTCTAAGTCTGAGAAAAGTGCATGATCGTGCACTTCAAGTACACGATCGTGCATTTTTCAACGCACAAGAGGGGGGACAACAGAACAAAACACAACACACGGTCCATGCCTCCCAGGCGCACGATCGTGTGCTTTACACAGGGTTTGAGAAATCACAGTTTTTCTGGGATTTCGCTTCAAAGGACCTTTTCCGACTCTGCTTCGACCCTAAAATCACCAAATTCGACCCTAATCATCACGCCAAGTTTACCCTATCATTCATACACTAATTTCTTCTTAATCTATTTGATTACACACTCTTTTCACCGTTAAATTTCTAATTCAATTAATCTTATGTTGGTTTCCTCAATTCTAATCTTTCAACAACAATTATAATTCTCATCACAACTGTTCATCATCATTCCCTCACCATCACGTTCATCATAACAACACTCGAATTCAAGGTAATACACAACCCCATAATTAAAATTAACAACCCCCTAAGATGAAAGAATTCTCCCACTTACCTTATAACGACCCAAATTTTCGGACGTTAATTAACAACTTCTTAGTGCAAAGATGAATATATATATTTTTAAAATAATATCAATGGTGTAAAACTCATCGACTTTAAAATAAACCCATAAATAAGTTTCTTTTTGAATTTTAAAAATAGTAAATCAGAGTTCTTACATTAAAAATGTAAATTCCTAATAACAAGACTTTTGGCCTTTTCCTACCAAGACAAAACCTAGCTGGTCATAGTTGTGGATGCTTGAGAAAAGTTTTCTCAACAAGACTAATACCACTGTCAGAATATAGCAAGCCTCCAAATGTTCACCACTGTTTTACTTGTGTCATCTTCTAGTAGATCACTTTGCATCCTTGACGTCACCGCCAAGGAGGAAAGACGGATTGACGGTTATCTGTCCAAAAGTAAGGGTCATCTACAACTAACAAATATGGTACGGATAGGCATGCAGACATACATTTTATAACGATAACAATACAAAAAACGTACATGACACATTACTCCAATTTCACAATCACCACACCTAGCCCCAAGATAAAACCTAACTAAAATGCGTTAATCCATATTGGTTAATCTATATGACAATGTTCATGATCCGGATTTCACCTCTATGTGGAGCAAAATGTCCCACCGTTGGACAACATACCTCACCATTGGGCAATACCCCACCGTTGGATAATAACTCCTAAAAAAACGATGTTAAGTACCCCACCGTTGGGCATTGTTCTGAATCACCTAATGCATATTAATCGTCACTACCCCACCGTTGGGTAATGACTCCTAAAACTCGATGTTCAGTACCCCACTATTGGACATTTGACTGAGTCATCCAATGCATGAATGTCTCTGTAAATACCCCACCATTGGGTAATCTCCTCAAATCAAAAGTCTAGTATCCCATCTTGAATCACCATTTTAGTTATTTAAGGTTATTCACCCATAAACAAATAGTATTTATGTTAAAACAACACTGCATAAATAATAACACATAATATTCATGCCAAAACAAAATCACCAAGATAATTATCACAACACCAATATATACCACATGACATTCATTTCAAAACAACAACAATACGATAATCATCACAACACAAATATATGCACATATACACGAAAGCGCGTGAAGTGATACCCTTACCTTCGCAACATCAACTCTTAAAATTTCCACAACGCATTCTTTGTTCCACTACGTCAATACCTTCACAAAATAATTCACCACTAATTCTTAATGCCAAAACTAACCAACATTTTAACATTCAAGGCTGAAGGGTTTGGCTAAGGGTTCTCATCAAAATATGAATATTTTACTTAGATATTCACAGTCACTACTTCTATAAGATTAAGTACAAAAGATAAAGACATGTGAAATAATTTTAAGTATTTGATGATAAAATTTGTCTCACTCAACTCGGTTAGTAGTGTACCTCCAACAAACCACGTTTTCAAAGAAAATTTTCCCAAAGATAAATTCCTAACTCATCAAGAATAATTCAACAAGAAAACTCATTATGTAAATAAACAATGCTTTCAAATAATCATTTTAAAGTTCAAAAATTATACTTCTGGAAATAAAACTCTATTTTTTACTCAAAATTTACTCAAGGTTATATTCATCTGGTCAAACAGGCGGATAGTAGCATACTCTATTGTCATATCAAGTCTTGTTATTTAAGAAAAGTTAAATTATATTTGCTTTAACCATAAAATTTTGATCGGCTGATCATTCCAATAAACCATTTTAACTCATTCAGGATTACTAGAACAAGGGCTAACTTTGCTCATGGTTAAACTCATAAAAATATGGCTCGTTAAAATAGAATTTCTTCAAAATACTTAGAGAATGATTCAAGTATAATTTTAGATCTAAATGAAAATTGGAATGAAATTCAACAAAGCATCACTGATGCTTAACCCCATCTTTTCTTTCAATTTAAATTTCAAAATTACTACTTTAAGATCATAATAATAATAACATAAGGATTTGTAAGGGAGAAAAAGTTTAAGGACTCTACATGCTACGTTTTCTACAAAAATATGAAGGATGATTTTGATACTTCAATAATAAAAATGGCAATAAGAATACTAGTAGGATTCTTACTTGGTGAGTGAATGAATAAATGAGAGAGGGAGCCAATGCTTACTAATAGGTAGTATTTTCCCACTAACTTCCTAAAAGAATGGAATTGAGATAACGGGGCTGATGAGTGCTACCAGTAGAAGTTACAATTTGATTTTCTAAGATACAAGCTTATTATCTATTTAAACAAAGTGTTGCTAAATAAAAGGAGAGGTGGTAGATTCCTTCTAAAAAAAAAAAAAGGAGAGGAACTACAAGTATACGTGCAATTTGAATCCCTTCTTTTCGACGGCAACCTCTTCTCGGTCGCCGTCGCATCCTCCACCGTCGCTTCAGATCTTCCTTTTGTGTACCTGGGTTGAAGTTTTGTGACAGTCTCAACCATGGCAACTAGACTTCAGTTTGAGAATAATTGTGATATTGGAGTTTTCTCTAAACTTACCAATGGCTATTGTATGGTTGCCATTGGAGGTTCTGAAAGCTTCTACAGTGTATTTGAATCTGAGTTAGGTGGTGTTATCCCTGTGGTGAAGACATCTATTGCTGGCACCCGCATCGTTGGTCGTCTTTGTGCTGGAAACAAGAATGGCCTTCTCTTGCCCCATACCACCACAGATCAAGAACTTCAACATTTGAGAAACAGTCTACCTGATAAAGTTGTTGTTCAAAGGATAGAAGAAAAATTATCTGCTTTGGGAAATTGTATAGCATGTAATGACCATGTGGCTCTCACTCACACCGATCTTGACAGGGAAACTGAGGAGATAATTGCAGATGTTCTTGGAGTAGAAGTTTTCAGGCAGACCATTGCTGGCAATATTCTTGTTGGTAGTTTCTGTGCTCTCTCCAACAGAGGTGGTTTGGTCCACCCTCACACATCCATAGAAGATTTGGACGAACTTTCTACACTTCTTCAAGTTCCTTTGGTTGCCGGAACAGTGAACAGAGGTAGTGAAGTGATAGCTGCTGGAATGATAGTTAACGATTGGACATCATTTTGTGGTTCAGACACCACAGCAACAGAACTCTCTGTTATTGAGAGTGTTTTCAAGTTGAGGGACTCGCAACCTAGTATCATCGTCGATGAGATGAGGAAATCACTCATTGATAGCTTTGTCTGAAATTGGTAATAGTAATAACTTTTGTTTAAGATATTGAGTTTTGGTTATAGTTTTGTGTGTCTCATGCAATGATGAGGTGAGAAAATCACTCTTTGATAGCAATGTCTGAAAATTGATAATAGTAACGACTTTTGGTAAAAAAAAAAAAAAGAATCCCTTCTTTTCTCTTATTTTTTTATCTTTTTAAAATCAAGATAAAACATTTTATTTTTAACCATTTTAACCATTTTATTTTTTATCTCATAAGTATACGTGCAATTTGAATCCCTTCTTTTCTCTTATTCATGTCAAGTTATGATAAAACATTTTAGTATTTATTATACTCATAATATCATAAAAATAAAATGGGTTAACAGTGCTTTTCACCACTGTAATATAGGTCATTTTCGGTTTTCGCCCCTAAAAATTTTCGGTTTGATTTGCATCCTTGTAAAAAATAAAATTTTTCCAGAAAACACCCCTCCTCCATCCAATTCATCAAATACGCATATGTGGCGCTGACTTGGTTTTTTTTTTAATTATCCACATCAGATTTTATCTTTTTAAAATATCTGAAAAATACAAATATTAAAAAATTGGTTTTTTTTCGATTTTTTTTTTAAGATCTTGGAGTTTAATTTTCAAAATAAAAAAAAAGTTAAAATTAGAAAAAACAAATTCAAATTTTTTAAAAAAAAGTCAGATTTTTTTTTCCGAATTTTTTTAAATTATGGAAAATATTTTATTTTTAAAAATCTGGATGCAAATTCATTAAAAAATTTAGAAACAATTCAGATTTTTTTCCCGAAAATTTTATTCCAGAATTTTATAAAATCTTTTTTGAAATTAAAATTTTAGGAAAAAAATCATTTTTTTTACGAAATTTTTGAAATTAAAAGGTCATTTTTTAAACAAAATATATAAAATTTGGAAAACAATTTTTGTAAAAAAAAAAAATCCTGAATTTTTTTATTTTCAAAAATTAATTTTCAAATTTTTTAAATTATTTTTATTTCTGAATTAATATAAATGAATTTATATTATTATTATTTTTTTAAAATAGCCACAAAAGCCACGTGTACCCTTAAAAAAATAAAAATAATTATTCAGTCAACTCGCCACATAAGCATATATGCACAGTCGGCATGTCACACAGTGTACCACGTCAGGAAATATGCACAGTCATATGCGGGGAGGAGTGTTTTCTGGAAGAAAAAATAAATCCAGGGACAGAATCCAAACCAAAAATTTTATAGGGGCGAAAACCGAAAATAATCTATATTACAGGGGTGAAAAATCACTATTAACTAAAGGTTTTATTTGCATATATTGCTAAAATAAAGTATAATGGAAAATTGTAAAGTAATAACTTTACTCACTAAATCACCGAGATAAATATCTTCATGTGAAATTACGCTATAACATTTTAGATTAAAATAGGATAAAATACCCGGATATTACATACCTTAAATTGTCTGACGGTGTAGTTTTTGACTTGGTTTCTCCTCAGCTAGGGTTGGCTTCCTATTTTTCTTGCTTCTCTTTGGTTTTCAAGTGCATCAACTCTCGGTTGGTTTCTGATTTTCTATTTTCTATTTATACCAAAGAATTGAGATGTTCTCCTTTATTATGATTTTTCTCTTCTCCACTAATCACAATTCTACTTCCACCTCACCCACTTATTTTATTACTTCTATTCTACATCTTTCACCTCTATTATTTTATTTAATTTCTCTCCTCGTCATTTTAATCTTCATAATATAACAATCATCATCACAATTCTATTTTCTTGCGAACAATATAATACTCAAGCAAAATGCATCATTATCATAATAATAATTAAGACTCCACATATTTAACCTCATTAAATTAAAAATAGAAATTCAGAGTGTTACAACTCTCCCCCACTTAAAGAATTTTCGTCCTCGAAAATTACCTGAAGGAAACAACTTCGAATAGGATTCCCTCATCCGACCCTCCAGCTCCCATGTTATGCTCCCTCTAGCAGATCCTCCCCATGTCACTTTTACCAATGCAATCTCTTTTCCTCTCAAATTCTTCACTTCTCGGTCTTCCATCCTTAAAGGTAAGGCCTCAACAGTCAGGTTGTATCTCACTTGCACTTCATCCATTTGAATTATATGACATGGATCATGAACATACTTCTAAAGTTGAGACACATGAAACAAGCTGTGAAGATTTGAAAGTGAAGGTGGTAAAGCAACCTGATAGGCTACTTCTCCAACACTCTTTGTAATTTGATAAGGGCCGATGAAACATGGTGTAAGTTTCTTAGACTTCAAAGCACGACCAACGCCCGTCATCAGAGTGACCCGTAAGAACACATGATCTCCTTCTTAGAGCTCTAGAAACTTCCCCCGCCAGTCATGATAACTCTTTTGTCTACTGATGCATACAATATTTTAGTATTGTATTGATTAGCGTAATTGCACAATGGCAAGTGTACCAATCGTTTTCATCAAGTAATAAATTGATAAGTAGAGTATTGTATCCATAGGGATTGTCCTTTCGTCTGAACAATTCTTGTTACTTATTTTTGTAAGTTTGACGGTATAAAAGTAAGTTGCAATTTTTATCTATTTGCAACAGAGCGAATTTACCTGTTTTGGTTGCTGAAAAGTAAGTAGCGGTTAGGATTCGCGTTTATTTATCTTTTGGTGACTATAAAAGTGATAAGGCCGTTGGGAGTTTCCGAAATAGGTAGGGCACCATCTGACCCAATGGGTTACCTAATTAGGCCTTTCCCTCCAATGGCTAACTGCACCTGCTGATCGCACTGTGATCCTTACATGCGGGGTCTTGCTAATTCAAAGGTAATTGAAACATAAACTTAAATTGGCTTTCCAATGTTTCCCAAGGTAATGAAGGTCAAGGTTCCCTTAGGTCTGCCCATCTATGAATCTTATGACACTCGTATCATATTCTCTCTACGCTTACTTAGTAGTTCTACAAATGGACAACCATAATCTATGTCTACCTTACTAAGGGTTTCAAGAGAATGGTTTGACTAGGTTATAGCTTTAAGTCGGAAATCTAGGTGTTTGTTTCCCTAATTACTAACCAGTTAATTCCTAGCTCCGGTAATGCACCACACGACCCAATGGGTTCTAGCCACTAGGTACGAGGTAGCTATGTCTAGGGTCAACAATTCCTATGGCATCTTTGGCTAGTTAATAATCACTTACTTCCTAGACAAATAGTTATTAGTAAAGGGATATAAATATCAAGATATAAGCACCCGGTTAGTGATAGCAATATTAGGTCATGTCACAACCTAAGTACCTAATCTAGGGTTGCACCTCTCATATAAATAAAACTACTTCCTAATAAAAGTCTATAGTAGACAAAAGCATAAATAAAATAAATAACGACAAATTAAATTAAATAAATATCCAACAAAAATATACAGAGGTTCTTCTTAGAACTCGAACATAAAAAGAGTTAGTTACACATGGTAACTAAAAACAAATTACTAAAGATAAAAACATACCCTAGAAAATCAAGGAGAAGATAGAAACTCTCCTGAAGCTCCAAAGTCACCTTCCTCTTGAACTACTACAGTTCTGAACGAGAAATTATGAATGAGGAAGGCTGATATTTATAGTGAGAGTTTCTACATGAGTTTGGGCTAAAAGTGCGGGCTTTACCCAAAACGGAAGCAGGAAAAGACAGTAGTGCCCCGACTTTTTGCATGCACGGGGCGCATGACAGATTTCATGCCCTAGGCGCATTCTGCCTTTCTTCCGGGCCCAATCTTCAATTTTTCATCGTTTTTAGGTCTTTGTCTTCAAATAATTTGCCTTTGTACTTTGGAAACAAAATTCCTCCCATTTGTAAGTCTTCTGAGGCCTCTTGGATCTTTATTCTTGTTTCTTGAATCTTCACAATTCTTCAGATGTTCTTGATTTGCCGATTTGCATGATTTCTTCGTGAATTACTTCAAAATCCCCCTAAAATTGCTATGTTTCGAGAAAACTAGAATTACTGACTCAGATATAGAAAACATTACAAAAGTCCTGAAATCATAGGCAATCGTTCTAATACTCCTCCTTTTTGCTGCTATTTCCTACTAAAATAAACTGAAAAACATGCTAAGAATAACGTTAGATGACATGTCATCACCTACTCTGCGATGTTTTCATCCTCTCTTGAATCATCTTAACTTTCTCGGTAGTCTGCTGCACAATCTCTGGTCCAAGTACTGCACCTTCACCGGATTCATACCAACACAATGGGGTTCGACACCTCCTACCATACAATGCTTCGAAATGCGTCATCCCAATACTAGAATAGAAACTGTTATTATAAGTAAACTTAATCAGTGGCAAGTAAGTATCCCAACTGTAACATCCCATATTTTTATACATTATATATGTCCTTCAAAGTATTTCTAGATTTATAATTTATTCAGCAACTTATTTTATGTGCAAAGAATTTAATAAAATTGTAATACTCTATATTAGTAATTAATTTATCTATTTTGATTGATCAACATAATGTGACAAGAGATAGGATCTGTTGATACCAGGTGTAAGTCAAAAGACTTACACCAAATCTCAACCATTAGATCTAATTAATCGAATGACTCATAATTTAGTTGAACAAAGAAATCAACCGTGCGACACACATGATTCTCTCTCCTTTCTCCTATCGCAAGGCTTACGGACCTGATTAACCGTTTTTTCCAAATTTGAAGAAGACACCATCGCTGCAATTCATTCTTGTTTCTCTTCTCATAAAGCTCGATGAAGTCCTTTTTCCAATTGTCCCTTAAACACAAATTGGGATTTAGATTTTGAGGCATATACTAAGAGTTAATTAATTAAATTTGTGGTTTATTGGAATATTCAATCATTGGGATGAAATTAGACAATGGAAGTGCAGATTTGTGAGTCTCAAATTTGTGGCCATAAAGCAATATCAAAATTCTTCAATTTCAGTAATCTTCAAATGCTAAAAGCCTAAAAGTACTTTCTTTTTTCTTCAAAATTTGGGATAATTTTTTTCATGTGGCATCATAATACGTTTGACTCTTAATTCACGTGGCTTTAAATTGAAGCTTCGCTGCCATCTTGATGTAGGTAACTATTCTTGCTGTAGATATTTTAAAATCCAGAGCTTGTTCTGTGGTATGGGAACAACAATGGATGCTTCGATCTGCACTTTTAGGAATTAGGTTTGGACGGCAAAATCATAGAAGAGTAAGAAGAGGGAATTGTGTGTGTCACACTATTGATTGGTTTCTTAGATCGAACTGTGAGTCATTAGATTGATTAGATCTAATGGTTGAGATTTGAGGTAAGTTATTAGACTTACGTCTGGGGTAAGTTTAGATTAATACTATGGCCCCGTTTGGATAAACAACTTATATAGATGTTTATAGCATTAAGGCTTATAACATTAGAGCTTATATCATAAGCTCTTATACTTGATAAGCTATTTATGTTTGGATATGTACACTAAAAAGTACTTACATAAATTGAAGTGTTTGGATGTGACATTACATAAGCAATTATCGAAATTTTAAATATTTTTAGT
>Ga0228711_1004893_pt1 | contig 20449 bp, 14 predicted proteins | sample MedpolnodulmetaG_2_FD_177996 | JGI IMG/M metagenome (GOLD analysis project Ga0228711, IMG submission 177996) | Root nodule microbial communities from Medicago polymorpha collected in Santa Monica, California, United States - brown nodules | ecosystem: Host-associated > Plants > Roots > Nodule... | reverse complement strand
CCCCCCCCTCTAGCGCATCGTCATATAGACTGAGAAGATTAATCAATGCAGGTCTAATTACAACTTTGCACTAAGGAGACCAACACATATCACAAATCTTCAGTAAATGTAGATTAAAGTACCAAATTGATTGAATTTGCAAACCAAGGCCATAGTTTTATGGCAAAATTACAATCAATGAAAAAATGGAAGGAACTTTATGTGTTCTTAAAGCAATTTCTATACATTGACGGTATATTGCAACCCCTTGTCATTAGATTCTCATCTATAGGGACCTTACAATACATCAGTCTCCATAAAAAAAACTGATTTTAAGGGAGGGACATCTTTGCTCCAGATATATTTGGCCCAATACAAGTCTTAAAACAAGTTAAAAATAATATGTTTCCTTCAATTACAAATCACCTGTTGTAGAATATTTCCATAATAACTTATCTTTCTTGGCTTCCACTGTGATGGTTACTGTCTGAATAAGCTGAGAAATATTAGGAAATATTTGAATCATCTGTTGTGGAATCTTCCATTAATTATTGGATATATAATCACTAACTTATGAAGAAAGAAAAGTGGTAATCGTTGTTGGAATGTTGAAAACTTTAGCTAGAGGGGGACCACATCAAGCATCATTCCAGAAGTTTATTTTTGTACTATCTCCAGGTAGCCAAATAGAATTTTCTACTATCACCAAATATTCTTCTTTTACGCTGCTCCAAAAGGAGGAAAATATATGATGCTTGATGGTTGACTTATTTATAAAAACTCTATCTTTGAGAAGGATTCCTCAAGATTTATGAGAATTTAGAAAGTTCCAATAATACTTTGAGTTGGTGGCATTGTTCAAGCTAACAAAAGATCTAATGTTCAAAGCTTCTTTTGCATAGGGTCTCCAAATCTTTTTCCAAAAGATTGTAATTGTTGGAACAAGAAAGGTCATTTACAATTCCTCTAAAGTTTTGATGATAACAAAGTATTAAAGAACAATTGAACATACTAATATTTGTTCAAGTGTGCATGATCATAGAATATATCCATCAAGTATTGAACAAGTATGAAAGCATCATAAGCACAAGAGAAGCTCAAAGACTTCGGTAGAAGATCTGAATAATGGTCAACCATAAGTCAACACATTGGATCAGAAGACAAGGACACCTCTTCAGAAGATGAAGAGATCATCATAATCAGAAGTACTAGCAGGACATAGAAGACCCCATCCGACTCAGAACACCTTCTAACTAGAGAAGCACTTGAGGGACCCAGACTCCATATTAGCTTTGTCGTCTTCTGTAGCTGTTCACATCAAAGGATCTGAGCATAGTTTTGTCTTCTTCTGACCACGTGTAGAAACAGACAAAGGACTTCATAAGCAAGAAGAATGAACGAATACTTCCTGTTTCAGCAAAGGATTTTCGAATGACTACCCAACGAAATTATCCATATCCGGCAATGGTTCAAAGTCCTTGATCTAAAGCTTCTCAACATCTCTTTATGCGCTGACACTCTTCTCCAACGTCTCTCAAATCCATGCCTATATAAGGAAATGAAGATCATGAAGAAGATTAACACTACCCTACTATTTTAACCATGTCATTACTCTGCCAAATCAAATAGCGTGTATACACTTAGGATTTTCATGTAATCTTAAAAATCCTAGAAGTTGTAAAAGAGTTTGTTCGCTTTGTTCAGTCAACACTGTAAATTTTTAAATCATGCGTAGGAACAAGTTTGTTTATATTTGTTGTAAACAAACATAAGTCTCTTGTTTGTTAAGCTTGAGCGTATAACCCTCTTGGTGAAACCTTGAGCATCAAAGTCTCAGTCAGTTGTGATTGAGCACCAGAAGTCTTAATTAGTTGTGATTAAGCAATACAAGTCTCTAGGTGAAACCTAGAGCAACATAAGTCTCTTAGGGGAGCCTTATGAGAAAAAGAAGACTCTTACATGTGTGCTTGAGCTTTGGAAGTCTCTTGGAAGAGTCCTTGAGCAACTACAATCAAGAGTAATTGTAGTAAAATCCCATGGAAATGCAAGGGGATTGGACTACTCCTGTGTTGTGGGAGGAACCAGTATAAAATTGTTTGTGTCTGCTCTCTCTCTCTCTCTCCCTCCCTCTCTCTCTCTCTCTCTCTCTATATATATATATATATATATATATATATATATATATATTTGTATTCTGTATTTCCGCTTCACTCAGATTCTGACCAGTATCAAACACTTAGAAAAAGACTTCAGAAAAAGCCAACACAATTAACCCCCTTTCTTATGTTTTTCTCACCTTCGGTAACCATTTTCCTTTTCTCATTATCTCCACTCCAAAGAAAGTTTCTGATTCTTTTCTCCAAATCCTTTAGAAGAGATACAAGCTAAGAATAAATTGAAATAATGTAAATAAGCATAAATTGAATCACCGATCTCACTAGTTGAACTCTCCAAGCCATGGGGAGAAGACTTCCCTTCCAATTTGAAAGTTTCAACTTGATTTTATCAACTATAGGTTGTAAGTAACAAGCTTTTAGCTTTCCTTTAAAAATTGGGACTCCCAAGTAATAAAAAATAAGAGAGACAATTTTAAAATCTAACAAAGTTATAGAAGTAGAAAAAATTGTTGACTTTCCATTATTAATAACTTGTCCTGAATCCAATGCATATCTCTTGAATAGGTCTTTTAGGGCATGTAATCCATCTATTTTCCCTTTGGAAAAAAATCATCAAATCATCAACATAGAAATAGTAAGATTCTACCTTAATGCGTCCTTGTTCCTTTAATGAGATCTAGCTTATCATCATCCACCAACATTGAGATACTTCTCATGAGAACCTCTTCTGCCAAGTAGAATAAGAGAGGTGATAGGGTCACCCTATCTCACCCCCCTTGTGAAATTAAAATAACCATGTTCTTTTCCATTAATAGAAACAAATTAAAATGCCGACTTCGAAATCACTTGTATCCAGTTACAAAAGACATCATTAAATCCAAATCTTCTTAGACTTTCAGCAAGAATGGCCACCTCAACCTGTCAAAAGCTTTTGTTATGTCTATTTTGAGAGCTAGATTTCCTCCATATTCTTCGTTGTGGAGTAAGTTTGAAGCTTTAGAGGCAATGCAAAGGCAAACTTTGATGTTTCTATCATTTATGAATCCCATTTTCTCCTGAGAAATGATTGATGGCATTATCTAAGCAAGCATGTCTGCAATGATCTTTGAGATAATTTTAAACTTAAAATTAGCTATTGCTATTGATCTATATTGATCAGTTGAAATAACATATTGAGTCTTTGGCAGCAATGAATAATATTGGAGTTGAATCCATGTAAAATCCAACTAGAAGTGAAAAACTATAAAACTGCTTCAATGAGATCCACTCTGACTATGTCTCGGAAAAATTAACAAAAGTATGCTCCAAATCCATCAAGATCTGGAGCCCTATCTTTATTGAGTAAAAAAATTGCAACTTTAATCTCCTGACGAGAGGATAGCATGGTGAGAATTGTATTCACATCAACTTTGACCATTTGAGGGATAACTTCTTTAGCAAGCAATTGTTCCTACAAAACAAGTTAGTGCAAAAAATAGATTTATAATATGATACCACATGTTCAACTATTTGTGTTTTTTCTATGAGCACATCTTCACCATCTTGTAGGGATGTAATCATTTTGGCCGAGGTTTTGATTTTAGCTATCCTATGAAAATATTTTGTGTTCATGTCTCCTTCTAAATGCCTGTTCAATCTTGCTTTTGCCAAAATATCTCTTCTTTGTTGAGTGCATCTTCAAAGTTTCTATGAGCAATTCTTTCTTCTTCTAATAGAGCATATGTATGGCCAAGGGTTTGATTTGATATTGAATATGTCACAACAGATTTCTCAAAAGACACTCTAATAAATTGAAATTCAAATGGTACGACTAATTTTATGTGGGACCTACATAATGAAAACATATGACAAATATTACAACAATACTTTTTTTTACATAAAAATTACAACAATGAATTTGCAATGAATAAAATGACTAAAACTATATTGAAGAAAAAGAACAAAAGCCTAAAAACGTATATTCTCGGGAACTACATTTTGTCTAATAAATAACGCTTTGACTTGATTTAACACTTCATATTTTAAATTAAAAAAATTGACATACCTAAGTGAGGGTATTTTGTATTTTTTATATTCAATGAAATTTGACTCATTTATTGTGATTTTCTTACTTTCACCTCTTGTTATCAAAATTTAATTCTTCTATTTATGAAAACTTTGAATAAATTCCTTGAGCTTTTTTTTGAGAAAATATTTAACGAATTGTTTGATAATTTTATCGGGACTAAGAAGTAAGATTTAATGGAGATGAAGAATAAAAGTTTGTAGGGACAAAAAATATATTAAACGTTATTATGTATCACTAGAGTCAAGATGGGCACTAACGTGCCCGTCTTTCCGCTTTTATTGGCAATGAAAGATAAATTATAATATAGTAAAAAAAAAATGAAGTGAAGGGTAAAATTGAAAGAAAAAATAATGTTACACCAAAACCTAATATTTTTTAATATGAGGTCAAAATAATTATTTTTCAAGGTGTTAAATATGGTTTCTATTGTTGATGATTGTTCCTCTTTTGTTGTGGATTGTTCCCTTTTTAGTAGGATTTACTTAATTTTTAACTAATTATTTAAATAAAAATTATAAAATAGTCTAAATGAAGGGGTAAAATTGGAAAGGAAAGATACCGCCTAAAATTTAGATGTATTCCCTTTATATATTGGTATAGATATAAAGTTATAAAGAAAAAGCAACATATGTAAAAAAAAATCAAGATATACTATTGAGTCATATCCTCAATATTTTGGCTCCTCGTTTATTTTCCTTTGCAGATTTTCTTGTACTTTTCTATTTTCTAGTCAATAAAAAAATGTGTCGTTTAGTTTTGTGTATTAAATGGTATTTAAGTTGACTCAATAATTTTTTGATTTTTTTGTGAAGGAGCATTATTTATTTTTTTGAAGAAGCTAAACTAGTCCGTCCAAATTGGCACCGGTGAGAATCAAACTTGAGACCTTGACGAGGAACACACTCCAAGATCTCTAGGCAACACCACCAGACCAACCTAAGTGGGTTGAAGGAGCATTATTATTAATAATGGTGGAACTAATGCTTTTACAACTGTCTAAGTGGGGATTTGAACTTTGTCCCTTGAAGTTATAATGTTAAACTATTACTCCCTCTGTTTCAAAATGAATATCGTTTAAGGTTGTTACACACATATTAAGAAATGCAATAATGTTGTCTATATACATGACACTTTTACTAAAATAGCCTTGTTAACTAGTGGTGCATTTCCCATCTTATAAGTTAAAGTAAAATGTGGTACTTTGGAAGTAGTGTGCATAGTAATAATTAAGGGGTACTATTGGCAAAAAGTAATTAATAGTGCATTGAAAAGTGAGAATGACATTTATTTTAAAACAATTTTATTTTGCTAAATGACACTCATTTTAAAACGGGTAGAGTACCAATGACCTGACACATACTTGACATTCATTAATTGTTTTTATATTCAAAAATAAAATTAAAAAAATTGAATTGTGAAGTTATTATATTTAGGAGTTACTATTTGTTTAAACAATTTTTCAAGTATATATACATGTATGTTTACACACCACTATCACTATCAAAATAAACCTCATCCTCTCATCATGCAACCGCACTCTCATGGTAATCATGGCTTTTCATTCAGCATCAATGACTATCGCCTTGTTCGACTCACTGAGTTACAACAATCTCAACATCCACAACATAATGAACCACAGCGACCACAATATCATCCACCACAACATCAACAACAGGGGCAAGGCCATGTTCTTCCCACTTCCAATCCTCATGTTCATGCTTCAAGCATCTTAAGTTATCCAACTTTTGATTCTCTTTTTGAGAAACAAGTGCAGGAGACAAACCAGGTCATCAATAATCAGGTTAAAATTTATATGTATCATAATTTCTGAACAAGATAAATTTTGAACGAGAAAAAGACTGACAAAATAAAATAAAATATTTTTATTTAATGTGTATTACTCTCTACGAGATATAATATTTGGGAGGATATCAATTCATGTGTCATTTATAACTACATTTAATTATTTATCCTTTTATTAAAATGTGTTTTGCTTTGCTTTGTCTATTCTAATGACTTTGTTTTGGTAACAGAATGATAAAATGAACCTGCTATTACAAAAACATCAAATGGAGCTACAAATGGCTTTACAACAAATTATGGCAATAAAGAATGAAGAAATTGCAAAAGCTGCAAATAAAGCACAAGAAATGGAAAATCTCTTAAGAAGATTTGAGGCTGAGAAAAGAGAATTTGAGAAAATAGTTAAGGAAAGGGAAGCAATGATAATAACCCTGCATAACAAGCTGGAAGAGGAGAAGAAAAAACCAAGGGTGTTTATGGAAAATGATGCAAAATCATGTTGCGGTGAAAATGAGGAAGTAAGAACTGAAAAACGTGTTAGACGTGGAAACAATATTATGTTTTGTCCAAAATGCAACACAAGCTCTTCAGATGTCTTATTTCTGCCATGTAGGCATCTGTCTTCATGCAAAGCGTGTGAAGCTTCACTCAAAGCTTGTCCAATGTGTGGAATGGAAAAGAATGGTGTTATTGAGATTCAGAGTTTAATTTCAGATTAATATTATTCCTGAAAAAATCAATGCGATTACTTAGCTATGATAAGACAGAGTATGATGATTATCATCAATATGATATTTATGAATTTTCTTTAGTTTCATCTTTTATTTTATTTTGTATCGTTACTTTAGTTTGGTCAACAAACGGTTGTTGCTTTATATCAACAAAATAATGTTTTTATTTTGGTTCAACCTTATTAATTTAGATATAAATTATATTTACAAAAATGATTAATAATATTTTTGTTTCAAGATGATAATTAATATTAATGCAAGAATATTTTACTAAATGTACTTAAAGTTTTAGTTTTATTTGACTAGAAATTTTGAAGTTTGTGCAGCTATGTAGGCTATTGAGAAAGCTATTGAGATGAACTGGTAGAACTTTTGGCCATAAAGTCATTCTCAACCTGTTGTTTATGATATTTCCTCTAATGTGGCAATCCCTTTGTATATTAACAGTAGATGGAGTACTTGTTTGTTTAAAATTCAGCTTCTAAATGAAAGTGCTATTGTTCTTTTTTGCAAGGGATAGTTTAAGCCTTCCCCGTAAATGTGCTCTTAAATTTTCAAGGAAGGCAATGCTATTGTTGATGCTTTGGCCTAAAATGGCCAAAGTTTGAACTACTTTGCCTCCCAATGGTGGGTGGAAGCCCCTCATTTCATTTGTTGTTTTTTAATTTCCTTCAAAAACCTTCTTGAACTTCATTCCTATTCATAATCTTGCCTCCATAATTCCGTATGATGTCTGATTTACCGATTTACATGATTTCTCACTAAAATGATTCAAAACACCAATGGAGTTTCCAGTCTTGGGAAGAAATATAATTACATGGACTCAAATGAAACAATATAAAACTTCCCTTAAACCATAAGCAACTCCTCTAAAATATATCTATAATGATCTCAAACTATACTAAAACGACTAAACATAGCTAAAATATCATCAAATATCCTATCATCACAGGCCACCGTTAATTAACTTTGCATTCTCTGTACCTCCATCAAAAGGAAATAAGAACGCCAAGGTAATCCGACAATGGCTTAGAATCGACGGTAAGGATCTCACACCACTGTTACTCGTCTGATCACCAAACTCTAGAAAATGAGAATAAGAGGAAATACAAGAGTAATAAGAGGCAAGAAAGACAAAATAATGCAATGGGTATTAAGGAGGAAGTCACCTTTTATAACCAAGGAAGAAACCCATGAAAGTTTACACTTTTAAATCATTCAAAGTAGGTTGAAATTGTCAAAGACGTTAGATGGAATGGTCAAATTACCTATTTTTAAGGGACTCGCAGTAAGATGGACAGTGAAACACTGATGATAGGTCATCTTACGTTATTTTTAGCATGTTTTTCACTTATTTTCAGTAGGTTTTTCATCCAGAATAAAGGAGTATTAAAACAATTGCTTATGATTTAGGGACACTTGTAATGTTCTTTATATTTGAGTCATGTAATTCTATTCTTCCCGAAATATAGCAATTCTAGGGTATTTTGATGTAATTCACAAAGAAATCATGCAAACCGGCAAAGCAAGATATCTGAGGACTTGTGAAGACTTTGGGAAGATCAAGAATGAAGATTCAAGAGGTCTTAGAAGACCTTACAGAGGGAGGAATTTTGTTCTCAGGTCCCAAGACATCTTATATGGAAGCAAACACCCAAAAGGACGAAGAAACATGCATTTCTGCACGGGACGACACTCACAGGCGCCCCGAGCATGATTTCATGTGCCTTGAGAAGCTTGTGGATGAAGAGGATGTGTCCATTGACATGGTGACTAAGGAAATAATTGTAGGGCAAGTGAAGTAATGGCCTAAGAAAGGTAAATTATCTTGTGGAAAGTTTAGTGTGAAGTATGTTGTCTTGAATAGGATTGGAGCTGCTAACTAGGCACCAGCCAATCATACTTCTAGTATCTCTACTAGACTAGCCAAGGTTATCTACATTATGGGGACCAAGACCAACTTTGATTTTGGTTCCTATGTGTTTGATGAAACCATGAATCATGGTGATTCATTTGCTGTGAAGTTGCCTATTGCATTCTCGTCCTTCATTACTGAAGTGATTCTGAGTCAACACCCTAATATCCTTTTTTCGGCTGATGTGCCTAGCAAGAAGAGTTCTCCCATCACATTTGACTACATGTTGTTTGTCGGAACATATGTACCATACAATGTTCTGCAAACAAACAAGGATGTTGGGAGTTCCTCATCCAAGGAAGTTGTGCTTTCTTAGCTTCAGGAAGTGTCCAAGACTCTTGGCGAGACTATAAAATCAAGCACTGCTAGGAAGATAAGTGTGGATAATCTGATTATGGTTTTGTCTAAAGAAAAGGATGATGAGGACAATGCTGAAGATGAGGGTGATGAGAATTATGATGCATATGATGGATAGGATGGAAATGAAGAGGAATCCAATGAAAACTTGTTTCTCTGATTTTTATTTGCTTTTTTTTTTAGCCTTAACTTTGGATTTTGTGCACTTATGTGCTATGGTTTGTAATATTTCGTACTTCTGTTATTTTTCTGCTACTTATATGCATGTGATCTGAGGTTTGTCAAATTATGCTAAAAAGGGGGAGTAGTAGTAATATCTCTTAGCATGTGTGTGTGTTGAAGACCTAGACTTATATTCTGATTTTGTATGCATGATGTTATGTCTGATGTTATGCTTGATTTTCTAGACATCTTTATTTTGTGTGGAGTTTATTTCTCCCTCTATTTTTTTTGAAGTATTATGTGGAGTTTATTTCTCCTTATGCATGAAGTATTATGTAGAGTTTATTTCTCTTATAAGTATGAAGTTTTGTATGGAGGTTATAATTCTGGGTGTGTTGTTATTTCCACTATTAAGTGTCTTTGATGACATGGTGAAGCTTTTATTTATGTGTTATTTCTCGTTGAAGAATATTTTTGAAGTAGTGTTGAAGATGTGTTTGTTCCTTCATGAAGTTTTTATTTTAAAAGATGATTTTGAAGGAAGTTTGTTCTTGTTCCCTCCTACACACATTGGTTTTCTAGTTAAAGATTGCTTTAGCCAAACTTTACCAAATGGGGAGATTGTTGGGTTTTTAATTATGTGTTAGTTGCATTTTGTTATAACAAGAAGTTCTAGCACGATGTTGTACCAGATGTCCTAGACATGTAAGTACGACATCTTAGCTTAAGGTGAAGTACTTTATTTCACATAATCGGAAGATTGTGTTTTTGCCTGAGATCATTGAAAACTTGTTTGAAGATTTGATTTCGTAGCTTGTGCTCCAAGAGGCGTATGTTTCTATAAGTTTGTTCATGTTGGTTTTGATATGCCGTGTTTTTTAAGTTAATGTCCTAAACATTTTAGGAAATAATATATTTGCTCCTAAAAGATTGTGAAGATGGAATATACGTTTTGGTTTGCTGATTTGTGTTAGGCCGTGAAGAAAAAACACATGCTTACTCTAGCTATATAAAGGAAGACTCAAACCCTTGTGAAAATTGATCGAAGCCTTCATATTGAGAAAGAGTCTTAGGGTTTCATGTATTGTCTTTGTTATTTGTATACCTCTCTATGTGTTGCTTTGATGCATATAGGTGGTTTGTTTAGTTAAGTTGTAATATTGTCTTTTGTAAACCGCTATAGTGCATCTTGCAAGAGTTAGTTTTGTTTATTAAAGTTGTTTACCTATTTTGATTGTAATCGTGATTAAGCCAATCACTGGGGATGGTGGTTGAGAGAAAGTGAGATGAGATCTCATATCTAGGGGGTGTCTTAGATAGAAATTCACAGGTAGTGATTAGGTGTCAAGGCAGTGCACAAGGTTTGGTCACATAAGACTACAAACCAATACTATGAGTGTGGATTTCCTTTCTTGGCATGGATGCCTCCAGATGTAGGTGACATTGCACCGAACTGGGTTATCAAATCTTCTGTGTTCTTTCTTTATTGCACTTTAGTTTATTTGTTGTTTATTGTTTATTGTGGTGCATTGTCGTACATGTTGTCTAGGACATCATTCTTGTCGAACTTGTTGTCCTGGACATCTGTTCAGCGAGCGCCAGAATTTCAAGAGGGAAGGAGGCAAATGAGGCATAGAGAGATGGCTAGGGAGAGATTCAACCGTAAGAATCACTATTTCTGCTGATCATTGAGGTAATGAGGAGTTATATCTATACTATATATAAAGAAAACAACCCCTTTCAGCTCTTTTGGGCTGGCTTTTTCTTTCAAAAATACTCTCAATTTTAAATACAAATAACACATGTAACATATAGATAAGAATAAATTTAAATATTAAAAAAATTTAACAAACACAATATGAATATATACATGTCTAGTTTTTTTTCCTTTATCATTTAAAAAGTGTAACAAACTACATGAGTATATTTATACTTACTTTCCATTATCCTAATTATACCCTTAAACAACTTTTTTTTATAATAAAGATCGTTATTGATGTCATTAAAAAAAATAGATTTTATTTTTTTGTTATATTGTTGGTGTCATTGAAATAAAATAATCATGATTAGTTTGGATTGATATAACTTGAAAGCAACAAACATTTATATTTTTAGTTTGAATCCAAATCAAAATTTCATAAAAAAAAACTCTGTTAGTGATTTTGAAACGTTAGCGCAATAATAAAAGCGGAAAGAACGCACGTGAGTGCTCGTCTTTTCGCTGGTTCATCAAAAGGGTTGTATTTCCATCTGGTAGTAAGGAGTTCTTAATTTTTTGATGTTTTATTTATTCTTACGATGAATCCTTGGTATATTTTATCCCTTGGTGTTGTTAGTATTATAGTTATTCTTTTGTGTTGTTACAACTGTGAGTTTAATTGTAATCATGATTATGTGAATTTGTTGTTATTATAGTTGTTCCTTTGTGTTGTTATAACTGTGAATTTTAATTGTAGTGGTGATAATGTGAATTTGATGTTGTTATTGTAAAAATTATGATGAGTGAATGATGATGAACGAATTCTTGTGAGAAGTGTTGATGTGATTGGGGTTGTGAAGAAAAAATTAGGGTTTTGAGACCAATGATTAGATAATTTGATTAGAGAATTAATCATGAGAGGAGATGTTGTGATTAGGCATAGTTAGATGAGAATTAATGTGTATTATAATCATAGAAGATCAGTAGAAAGAATTGGTGGAGTTTGGAATAGAGATGTGGTGATGGTGGATATAGGACGAAGGAGAATGATTGAAATAACTAGATCTTTGAGTAGTGAATTAAACGTGTAAAAGATGATTGTGATTTGGTGGATATAAAAATTAGGGTTTGGATGTGTTTACCGATGTTTTGGGCAAACTACGGGCTAGTTCTCATTATTACAAGCGAGACCGAACTAGAAATCTCAGGACATGTTGTGCAAAGGTTTTAATCGAAAACGGTTTGAAAAAGGCCACGAAATGCACTCAAGTTACTTAGAGATCAGGACGGGTTCTAGAGTAAAAAGAGCATTGTCTCTCGACAGGTTTGAGATTGGAAGTAAAAGCAAGATAAAATTAAAGGAAAGGGTAAAAGTTTAATCGCATAGACTTAAAGGAAATGTAAAATGCATTACATTAAAAGTAAAATGGTCTACAAATCAGTTTACATACATTCTATATAACTCGTTTTCCTATGCGTCGGTAGTTTGAGTGTTGTAGAATTTCTATAAATGATTTGGACCCATTTTCCGACTAGGAAACTCTTATTTATACCTAAAGAAAATAACTGGCAAAAGACTAATCCCATGATCAGCACTTTCTCCACCTTAGACAACTGCTTGTCCCACGTTTCCACTTAGGAAACCGCCCTTGAGCTTGAAATCGTTTCTTTCCTGCCTTGACTGCTTGACTTCGACGCAATTACGCTTTTAGCCTTGCTCTATCGAACTTTTGATCAGGCGCACTAAGTTTGCTATCTTGTCGAAACTGTCAAATTAGAATGAGAAAGCCTTTGATTCCTGCAAAGTTAAAAGTCAACTAAATGTTGACCATATTAAATGAGCCTGTCAAAATTACAAGCTAACAGGATGTTAGGGTAACCTTAAGGAGATGTTTCTCGACGATTTGGGTGCATTTAGGGTCAAAATCGGAGTCAGGAAAGCTCTCATGGTGAATAATCACAAAATTTGCAATTTCTGCACAACATGTGCACTGAGCAAGACCGTGTGTGTTCCCACTGCCCATTTTTCATTTTTATGTGTTTTGGGGGCACACGGTCGTGCACCTTTTCTCAACCTTAAGAAAACCAATTTTTTCACCCCTTTCTATTCTGAGTTGAGTTTAGGCGTCTTCATAAAAATTGTGGATATGGACGTTAACTTTCATTTGCCTTTTGTTTGACTCCATTTGTACATTTACAACTTGAGATATGATTAAAATATTACAAATGGGTTATATTGCGTTTTCATGAAATTTGAGCACAAGTCTTTCAGTGGACTCTAAAACATCATTGAAACAATAACGTGTTACTGAAGTGAGGGTTAGGGTCCCAAATCAATGTACCTAACTTAGGGGAGTGTGCTTAGGTGTCTTAAAAGTGATCCCTTATAACAATGGTCAGTCTAAAACATGAATTAGTTAAAGGAGTACAAGACGATGATAAGAAGAAATAAGGAGCGATGGTTTATAATAGTTGATGATGATAAATGTAGTTTCCTTAGAATAGTAATGAGCCTCAGATAGAAGTGGATAGAAGAGTATATAATCAAGATGAACAATTAAAATGGTGAGTGGTTTAAGATAAATGAAGATGCTAAGCGAAGAGATAAGACAAATGTAATTAGAAATAGGAAGGTGTAAGATAAAGTGAAGGATAACGTTAGAAATAATGATAATGGTGAGTTGAAGATTTTAAGCTAATAAGAAAGAGGTGATTCCTAGGTTAGGGAGGTATGCCTAAGCGTTTCTTTAGAAATAATTCCTTTAGAGTGAAGGCGAGCTTAAGAGGGAAGTTAACTAGAGAAGTGTAAGACGATTATAATCGAAAGTATGGGGGTGGTGTTTTAAGATGATGGATGAGGATGAGGGTGATGTCTTTAAGATAGTAATGTTCCTAAAGTGATGGTAATATAAAAGAGTACAACATTAAGAAGAATGGAGGATGAAGTGTAGTCGATTAAGATAAACGTTGGTATTAAAGACGCGATAAGACATATATGAGTGAGAATAGGAAGGTGTGAGTTAAAGAAATGGATAAAGTTAGAGATGGTAATAGCGGTGAGAGAAAATATCAAGTTATCTAAAGTTAATACGATGAGACGCTAAAGGTGTAAGTAGTATGGTTACATGGTGAGTCTAAACCTAAAACTAGGTAAAGGAAGGAATATGAGATATCGTAAGGAGAGGTATCGAGAGTTAAATTGGAATAGTTAATGATAGCAAAGGCAAGTCCTCTAGGATAATAACGAGTATAAAAATAATGTCAAATAACGTAGCACATGAATAAAATGAAACATGGAGAAGAATGTAAACCGATAAGAAGAATTAATGGAGCTAAGAGAAGAACTAAGACAAATAAAACTTAAACTAAGAATAGGTGTGTCAAATTACTAGGTAAGGTTAGAAATAATTTAAATGGCAGGGCAAGACGTTAAGTTCCTTAAAGTGTATAATAAGGGTATTTTGTAGCGTAAGTGAGGTAGTTATATGGAGACGTAAATGGTCATGGTAGTGTCAGTGCGAGGTAAGTCTAGTGTTAATTCCAGTGTATGGTGTCACATCGTCCCTTTTTCAAGTCTATACTCTATAACCGACTAAACATGTTTATATTTTTACAATGTTAATATTTTTATTTTATTTTTGACATTTTTTTATTATTGCTACCACCCATCACTCACTAGAATGAAAACATAACACAGTCGGAAGTCTCCCGTAGCCACCACCTCCTCTGACACATATCTCTGCTGTCCACATACACTACAAAGTGAAGCCGATGTTTTCGAGCGTCCAAAAAACTGAAATGAAGATCTGTTTTCTCTACTCGCTGCTATGGACTGAAATTATGGAAGCTGGTTCTGATGCCGGTGAAGTTCATTTGGAAAAACAAGAGTGGTTGAGACATTTTTTAAGAGAGTTTATGTTTAAGTTGGATCTAATCGACCCTACTGGAAAGGGACCGACAAACGTTTTCGGTCGGAAGCTGGTTTTGGCCTAGGCTTGAAGATTTTGCGAGTTCGTTTGCAGGGATGATCGTGGAGGGAGCAACGATCCATGGAGATGGTGCAGTCATTGGTCTATGGTGTAGACCGGGGAATTGGACTTGATGGAGGTGGATTTAGTAATGTAGGATGTGGAGGGTGGGAAGGAAGGGGTTGTGATTATGCAGAAAACGATGGAGTGTTTGGGGAGAGAAAGATAGACGGTGAAGTGGAAGAGATGAATGAGAGAACTGGTACAATGACGATGAATGATGATGACCTTTGAGTTTTTTTTAATTGTTGCCAACAATATAAAATAATAAAAAGTATTATCAAACTTCAAAAGCAGGTAAACAAATAAAAGTTAAAAAAGTTGGACACATGGAACCAAATGTTGAGAGAGCGTTTGTAGAAGAGTGTTTGAGTAATTGACCCAAGCATTCCTCATAACAATATATAAGACTCTTTCAAAAAAATAAAATATATAAGACACACTGGAAACCACAATTTTTTGTTGAACTTTATTTTCCAATTACACCATTATATAAATATTTAATTAAAAAATCAACTAAATCTTATCATAATAAAAAGCTTATCATCATCATTATAATAAAAACAATGTGTATGAAATATTTATTTGATTTTGTTATATTCTAATATATTTATATGAGTCACAGACCAGATCAGGCTTTGATAGGCCTGAGCCTGACCTACGAATTTTTTTGCAAGCCTGAGTCTGGCCTTTTGTCTTTCGTAGACTTATTTTTTTGTGTTGGCCTTACCTATATAAAAGTCTGTCTGACCTATAAGCTTATTTACAAGCTTACTTCATATTAAAGTCATTAAACGTTTCATTTTATCTATTTTTAAATAGGTTAATTTGACATTAACGCCTATTTCACTATAATAATTATTATCTATCACTATATGCAACCTTTTTTGATAGACTTAGTTTGATCTATTACTTAAGTTCTTGCCAACCGGTATCTCCAAAACATTGATTAAAGAATACAAATAAAATTTTGTCTTAAAAATATAAATAAAATGAACATGTTAATGACTCTCTTCACGCGAAAAAGTATAAAAACTACAAACTTATCATTGTTTTTCCTTAGAGTGCGTTTGGATGAGGTAACTGGAAAATTTTAAAGAATTTAGAATTCTATGCAATTTAAATGATTCAATTAAATTACTTTCATTTCTCAATACTTTTGTTTGGATGAAGTAATAAAAAATTGGCTTAATAGCAGTTTTCGTCCCTTAACTTTCACGAAGTTGCGATTTTGGCCCTCTAAGAAAAAAAAACTACAAAACTGCCCCCTAAGTTTTGCAACTGTAGCAGTTTTAACTCCCCAAGGCCAAAAAAAAATAAAAAAAATAACACGTGGCACTTCACTTAGGGTACCACGTCAGCGTAGACCGAGTCAAAATTGGCCTTGGGGGCAAAAACTGCCATAGGTGCAAAACTTAGGGGGCAGTTTTGTAGTTTTTTTTCTTAGGGGACCAAAATCACAACTTTGAGAAAGTTAGGGGGCTAAAATTGCTATTAAGCTTAAAAAACTTCATTGTCATATTTTTGGGCAATTTTTATAAATTTTAATTTTTTGGGCCAAATTTTAAAATTGAAATTAGGGATCAATTTGTAAATTTTAATTTTTTTTAAGGGCCAAATTATAATTTTTGAAAAAATTGAGGGGTCAATTTGCAATTTTAAAAAAATTATTAGGGTCAAATTGAAAATTTTGGGGACAAAAATGCAAAAATTTAAAAAGTATAACAATGAAGAATTTTAAAATTTTTAACTTTTAGATGTCATTTGAAATTCTCTAAATTTAACTTAAACAAAATACTTCATAAATTTTCGTCATATTTTAAAAATTGATCTCAAAATATTAACATTTTCCCATCCAAACACACTCTTACAAGGAAAAATTATCATTGTAAAAAAAATAAAAAAAATTAAAGAAATACAAAGGCGGTTTGTTGAGAGAGAGAAAAAGTGCAAGGGAATAGGCACAAAGAAAAGGGTTTTAAGACACATCACACCCTCCAAAACCGGATATATAACAATAAAAAACAAAATAAAAAACAAACAAACAAACCCTAGTAGTATTCACACACACCACACCACTACCCCCTTTCTTACTCTCCACCCACCGCCGCCACTTGAACCGTTTCATCTTCCTCAACCCCTTTTTCTACTCTCTCACTCACAACCCTTAGATCTCTCATTCCTTCATTCTTCTCTTCTCTATCATACCATGGTTATGAACGAAAGACCCACTAAGAGAGTCAAAAGAAGAGTCACAGCCGATCTTTACGATTTTCTCTCATTCCCAACCGCCGGAGATGATTCCGCCGCCGCTGTACCGTTCAGGAAAGGTGTTTACCGGTTTCTGTCTGATCATGCAAGGTCTGCTTTTCCTCCTGAGCTTTTTCCGTCTCTGATGACGTGGCAGATCTTGTTCCGTGTTGGAGAGGTTGGTGATGGAGGTGATGTTTCGTCTGGTTTGGTTACTCTTGACATTGTTGAAGAGGATGTTACAAGGTCGAGGACGATTTATTGTGATCAATGTCGTGTTGTTGGTGAGTTGAATCGTTGAGTCAGAATCTCGGTTCTTAGGATTTTTATTTTCTATTTTTTTTAGGGAGGATTTTAATTTTTTTTATTATTATTTTAATGTACACACTTAGCTCCACTGTATATATGTTTTTTACCCTATAATATAATACAGGGTTTTTTTGCTTACTGCATAGGTACATTTGTTGTTATAATTATATTTTATGTTGTTTTTTCAATTTAAATTTGAAAAAAATTGTTGAACTAATAGATTGTCAGTTTTCAATTTTGCCATAATTTTGGCGTAAATTCAGATTTAAAAAACTGGATTATTAAATGTAATTTTGTTGAGAAAAAAGTCTGACCAAAACACAGTGGTTAACTTTGTAGTTGTCTTTAGATGTATGATTATCATAATTATTATTATAATTATTGTAAAGTGTAGAGATATTTGTTTTTATTATTTATGAACTTTGTTATTAGTATTATGATAATGATGTTGGTGTGGGATCATGTGATGTGGTTGGTGGATAGGGAATTATGGATAAAGTTGATTTCTGATACTTTGACTGTTTGTTGATGGAAAAAAACAAAGGATGGAGTGCTCATCCTGTATGTCGAAAGCGATATCACTTCATAATAAGGTCTGCAACTGGTGCCAATGAAGCATACCAAAGACCTTGCACTAAATGTGGAACTCCTCTCCAATTATCTGAAGCAAGGTAATTTTGACAATGTCATTTTTTGTCCTAACCTTCAAAATGTTGTTTGATTGGGATAAGTAACTTTGTAGGATTGAAAGTGTGGTTTGATATTTTTGCAGGTGTAACTCTTGTAATTTTGACATTTCTGCTGATGATCTTGAGGAATGGTTGTATCATCAACTTGAAGAAAACAACACACATCTTCTGCATGGTGTTGTACATGCTAATGGTTATGGTCACTTGCTTACTCTTAATGGAAGAGAAGGTGGCTCGTCGCTTCTCTCTGGATCTGATATTATGGGTTTCTGGGATAGGCTTTGTGCTGCTATGTCTGTTAGGTTTGAAATTTGAATTCATCAATTTTCTCACATTTTGCTTCAGATTTTGGTTTTTACACGTAGTTAATTGTGCTATAAATTTTTACAGGAAGGTTACTGTGATGGATTTGTCCAAGAAATTTGGACTGGATTATCGCTTGCTTCATGCAATTGCCAGAGGGCATTCATGGTATGGTAATTGGGGTTATAAATTTGGGACTGGCTGCTATGCTCTTACCGAAGATGCATACAAGATGGCAGTAGATAACTTGTGCAATATGCCCTTGTCCTCATTATCGTTCCAGGATCGAGGACCTCATAACCCCATACAGTCTGTTATTTCTTTTTACCAGTCTTTGGCTGAAACTGAACTTCGCACAATGAAAGATCTCTTCTCCTTTTTGTTGGTATTGGTTCAAAATTTTCGTAAGCCCAAGAGCGCAGAGACTACTAAACAGCATGAGCAGACCACTCCCTGTAATTTATTATGTTCATGGACGAGAAACGACGTCGAAGATGTGCAACAGGCTTTGATTAAGGTATTGCTTGCATCAGGTGCCTGTAATGAGGCCAAATGGGTGACAAGGCAAACTCTTAAAGGGGCAGTGGGTAGGCGTATTGGATCTCCAGAGCTTGTTGACTTTGGTCTTAAGCACTTGCAAGGAAAATCAGTTGCAAATGGAATGGTAGTTTGTTCTCGATGCAATCCCACATCTAGTGCTATTGAATTCAGGTAAGAGTAATGGTCTGCCTTTTTTGTGAATAGTTGATTCTGTGTCAACCAAGCTGATGTTGTTTTATATAATCCTTGACAGATTGGGTCATGTGCCTAATGGATTAAGCTCCATTGCAAGCCATCCTTCCAAAGAGCAAGTGATTTCTGATTTGACATTCTTATTTAATTCAATTGTTCACCCTGAAAAAATGATCAAATATAGACCAAAGATTAATAGGAAAACAGTGGCTGATTCAGCTAGAAAGCTTCTTGACTGTAAGCAATTTATGAAGGATTACAAAATTGAGCAAATGACCACAGACCTGTCTTCAGGTCTTAAGATCTGGTGTCACGTGAAGCTCTCTGACCATCCTAAAGAAGACCCACCATCACCACCGCCAGAGTTAATTGTGCTGCCTTTGAATGCTACTACTGTTGACCTTTTGAATGAAGTCACTAGTGTTTTTCAAGAGGTATATGCAATGTACAAGAAGTTTGTTGCTGTGAAACTTCTGGGATATGGTTTAACCCGAGAACGTGAGTACACCCTAAAATTCCTTCTGGGATCAACCTATGGATCAGTTGAAGTTCAAGGAGAATGCCCAGCTAAAAATGGCTTAAACCGATTCCGAATGGAACGAGGAACAGAAGAATGGAAAGTTGATTGCATTTGTGGTACTAAGGATGATGACGGAGAAAGGATGTTAGCATGTGATACCTGTGGTGTCTGGTTGCATACCAGATGTGCTGGAATTGACAGTGCTGATGGGATGCCTTCCAAGTTTGTATGTAAGAGATGTGTTAACTCAATCCGTGTGGGAGATAACCAGGCTTGTATAGTAAATACTTATTGCAGAGATGAAGCAGTGGCTACATATTCTGCACCTGTTAGTTGTAATATAAAAAATGTGAATTTTGGTGTACGTTGATTGTATATAATTTACATGTATATTTATGGGAGGCTAGGGTTTTGCTATGCCGAATTTATACTATTGATTCCAAACAGTTTGAAACCTATTTTTGAGAGCTTAGTCTCTTTTGTTGCATTTGCTTGTTTTATGAGCTCAAAGATATACAAACCATAATGACAACTTTTTTTTTCTTTTTCTTTTGCATTTATCATTCTCTATGAATTCATTATTACAAATCGTTTGATCGTATTATACTATGAAGCGGTGGCTACATATTCTTGCTTTGATCATTGATTGCATCCTTTTGATCGTATTATGCCATACGATCAAAAGTTATCAATGCTGAGCAAAATGCAGTAGCTTTTTTTTAATTCTTTTTTTTATTTTGCAAAAATACTAAATTGTATACAAACATAAGCAAAAAAAAAAAAGTGG
>Ga0228711_1004892_pt1 | contig 20453 bp, 10 predicted proteins | sample MedpolnodulmetaG_2_FD_177996 | JGI IMG/M metagenome (GOLD analysis project Ga0228711, IMG submission 177996) | Root nodule microbial communities from Medicago polymorpha collected in Santa Monica, California, United States - brown nodules | ecosystem: Host-associated > Plants > Roots > Nodule... | reverse complement strand
AATATTACATGAAGCTTTAAATAAGACTTTGTAATTTAAAAAATACCCATATTATATCTTAGTAATTTGATATTTTTTTTATTTTTGACTTTATAATATACACAAAATTAGAAAAGTGATCTAGAAGTTGAACTTTTCGGCAAGGGTCAGATTTATTATGAATTTTTTAATAACCAAAAACACAAAAAAAAACACTTAGAAATTGAGTTATGAGTTAATTGTTTTTAGAGACTTTTACAAAAATAAAAAAGATATGCAATGTTTCATAGAAATAAGAGTTGGTTGAATTTTCAACCAAAACATGTAAAATTGTAATTTTGTTTCGAGTAAGCATACACTCGCAGGTTAAATTTTGTTCCTTGTATTTATAGGCCTGGTTAGAGAATCATAAGAACCATCACCATGAAATTTTGGAGTTTTTAAATGATGGATGAATTAATTATGAATTGTGTAAGAAATTCATAATTATGGGGAACGGAAATTCATAAATAATCCTTCCCTTGTCAAAAAAATTATTTTTTGTGGAAAGACATATTTCAACCTCTCGGTCACTTTTCTAGACTTGACGTATTTTAAAGGGTAAAAAATTTTAAAAATCTCAAATTACATGGGTGAAATGCATGTTTTTTATTTTAGAGGTTCATTTGTTAGACTTTGTATATATTACATGGTCAATTTGAAAAGTTAATCCAAAAAAATTACTAAAATACAGATTATTATCAAAGGGTTGAGTCTAACGGAATAGATTATACTCTTACGACGTGATCAAATCGCAAAATATGACGAGCATTCTCTCTTCTTTTCATATAGTATACTCCCAATTCCAATAAAGAAATGAATTAAAATACAAATTGTTCTCTAGGGATTGAGTCTAATGGAATAGGCTATACTCTTACAACATGGTGAGTAAAGGTTTGGATTTCATGTTCCCGTGAATGAACATAACTCAGTTGATAGAGAAATTGTTATATGTAAGAAGGGTTCAAACTTCGAATTCCATATTTATTCACCTTAAAGGATGAAGTTTTTAGTCACTAAATTATTTGAAGAAAAAAAAGTTTGAATTTTAACTGAAAGAGATAATCACATTTAGTGTGCGACACACCTCAAATAATATTACCTCAAATGAAAGAAATATGGGAAAAAAATTGTGTTAAAATTATAACATATCCAACTATAATATACAAAGTCATTTATATAAAATGATAAATGTCCCATACAGACAGCTCAGTTGGTAAGTTGAGGGACGCCGAAAAATTCTAACCAAGAGTTCCACGGATCGAAACATAAAACTAACATAACTAATAATTTACTAACCACTAATCTAACAACTAGCTTTTTGCCTAATTTGATTTCATCAACTCGCAAATCGCAACACAAATCTTTAATAAATCTCACCAAGTTCATGTCTCTTGTTTTCCTTTTCTTTTTGCATGTTTGTATGGATTTTTTTCCCATTGCTTTGGTGTCTAAAGACCGAAATCAGATTTTTGGTTGTCAAGATCTTCCCACATTCGATGTATTTGTGATTGTTGGATCGAGATCAAACAATTCAGATTTTAATGTAAATTTTAACTTTTTCAAAAACAAAAATTTTAGATTGTTTGATTTCGATTCAACCATCAGTGATACATCAAATGTGTGAAAGTCTTACCAACGAGGGTTCATGGTCCCTAATGACCTGCATATCAGTCAAATACTCATGTTCTCACTTTATTCACTAGCTTCTTAGTGCTAAGCTGCTAACTATCTAATATTTATACAAACTTTTCACCCAACTTTAAACCAAAATAAATTTTCTAATTACAATCAATCAAAATATTTATTAACTGGCTTATATCTTTCCCAATTGTTTTGATGCAAAATTATATGTTGGTTAATATATATGATCTATTTTGCGCAATGTTGGAAAATATATCACAATTTATTTGATAAATAAATAGATGAATTTAATTTAATTTACAAATGTAACCATTAAGTAAATGAAAGAAAAAGGGATCTAATTCAGCAATAAAGGCGTGTTTGATTTGGAAGGGAAGTTGGAAAAGAGTAATAGGTAAGAGAGAGTTTGAGAAAAGAGAAAAAGAAGACAAATAAAGAAGATTTGATGTATTGTTTGGTATAAGACAAATAAGAGAGAAATAAAAGAGAAAGAAGTATTTTTATTTTTTTTAAAAAAGACAAAAATAATTTTAATAAGACAACATTATAATTTATGATTAATTAAAAAACTAATGATATATTAGACTTTTTTATTTTCTTCCCTCTTTGTTTTCAGTTTTGAAGAGAAAACAAAAAGGTATGGAGCCTATCTTTTATTCTTCTCTCTTCTCAATTTTTCTTAAGAAATCTTCAACTTTTTTTATCTTTCTCTACAAAGGTATTTCCGGTATGCACTGCTTTTCCAGAAAACTTATATAAAGTCTACCCCGTTTACAAAATGTCTCCGAACATCTTTATAAAGTTTTCCGGTATGTATAATTTTCTCAAAAAAACTTATATCAAGTTTTCCGATTGGTCTTTTTTTTTTATTTTCTTTAAAACCGAAAAACTATATAGTAAGTTTTCGAAAAAAATTATTTAAAACGGAAATATTGAAGTGAATTTTTTTTCAAACCAAAAACATTTGCATACCGAAAAACTCGTGTGATGATGAACTCATAGGTTACATGGTAAATTTTCATGCAAGCCAACAATAATTCACTTCCTAATTCTAGAGCTTCTTTACATGGTAAAATTTTCTGAAAAATATTTACAGAAAAAGCACAACTTTTATTCCATCCGAGAGTATATTTTCGAACAAAAACATGAAAATCTATAACCTCTAATCAAAAGGGAAAAGGGGACAAGAAATTCTCTAAATTGGATTTTGAAAAGGACATTATTCAAATATATATTGAGGATCCAATAACATATACATTTCAATAAATATATGAACAGTAATGTATTTTGACAACAAACTAGAATATAGTAAAAGTTTCAAAACTAACGAATACAAGAGGACATAAGCTATTAGTATTGAGTACTACTCACAAGAACTGTAATAATCTAACTAAACTTGTATGAACCTTTAACAACTAAATAGTTCTATGTACATATCTGTGTCAAATCCTATAATATGTTATGTTCAGTTTCTGGATTCAGATTTGGCTTCGGTACCACGCTTTGGGTACAAAGATCCCACAGCTGGCACTTCAGCATGTGAAGATACCATTGCTGAAAGAGGTTGGAAGTTTGTATTTCCAACAAACCAATAGAGAGCCCATTTCAAATTACAGAGTGTGTACTTCAGTGCTTTCGTCCAATTTTCCTGCTTATTGAAGCTTTGGGTGATGGAATAGTTTTCAACTTTGTCATTATCAATCCTACAAACCAGCACAAGTATTTGTCATTCTCACTCAATGCTACAAACTAACACAAGATAGTCATAGACTTGCACAGGTCGATAAATGATTCTCATAGCATGGTATATATAGAGATAAATATGTAAGACCACCTAATACGATAAACATCAAAAAGAAAAAGGCATCTTTTATTTTAATATGAAAGAAAAAGGCATCTTTCAACTTGTGAGAAAGAGGAAACGAATTTTTTAAAATTTGTACTGTTTGGTTTAGTTAGGGAAAGAGGAAAGAGATAACTAAATAAATATGTGCATCTTTGAACTAATAAATATATTATATGCAATGATACTTCTTTTGCACCATATGTAATAATGCTTACTTATAAGGTAACTTGAAACATTTCTCTGGTGGTATGTTGTTCTCTTGATCCTTGGACTTGGCAAATTCTGCGAAATCCTTGAGGCATGCTAAAAACAATGTCATTGCTTTATCATAGCGAGTGCTCCAGAACAAGTTGACTGGACCAAACCTGCAAAACCGTAGCCATTAATAATGGCATGGTAGACAAGTTTAACAACAATTCTAAAGGCAACAAGTTCTCTGTATCATTTTGTCTGCCACATTGTATATTATTACGACTCAGAACACCAGCCTCAATATCACCACAGGCATACAGAACCCAAGCCAGGGCAAAGGCATAGCCCTAATGCAACATTTTATATTATTACAACTCAGAACACCAACCACAATATCACCACAGGCATAAAGAACCTGAGCCAGGGCAAAGGCACGACCCTAAATATTTTAGAAACAGGATCAATGCACGATATTTATGATTTTCGCTCAACTTGAGCCATATACTTGAGAAAAAGTAATACATCATAAATACAATTACAAAAGTAGAAACAGAATGCGCACTTACAGCTCATAAGTACTGTTGCTGGTGTCTGTGATTCGAGGGTAGCTACCCATAGGAATTATTTTTATTCGATATCTAAAAAGTAATGAGTTAAGGGCATGTTACAAACCATTCCCAATAAATTATATATAAAATGTAAAATGAAATGTGGACACAAAAGCAAATACCATCTTGTAAGTTTCACTTCATGTAAAATTTCAACTCAACTAGATACCATCTTGTACTAACGTAGAGTAAGAAAATCAACTAAAATAATTCCAAATTAACTGTGATTGGAAAATTAGTTCATCTGCCACCATATTATATACTGTCTAGAAAATAATAAATTTGAATTAGACTTAAATGTTCATGTAGTGCAATTCAACACAAGTGACAACACTTAATAAACTTTGGCTTGACTACCATACAAGATTTTAACAAGTAAATATTTTGCCTATGAACCATGAAGACAATGACCTCTGCCTTCTTAAAATCATTCATTATTACGATTTTTTCATGTATCTATCACTTGCAAAAATATAAGAAAAAATCAACTTCCCTCAAAAAAAAAAAAAAATCAACTTAATTAGCAGATGATTTCAATCACTATAACTTGGTATCCCAAGCACTTATTACATTGAGACATAAGAGAAATTCTATCATATTAACAGTACTAACTACTAATCTGATATACTTAATGAAAAAAGGATACTGAAACTTTGGTCGGAAATACTGGCACATTGTATGCAGAAGAAGGCAAGCTTGGCCCCAGGCAGCATTTATCTCATCCCATTCCACCTAAATGTTTCAAAAATCAAGAATAGTATACATCATATCAAAACAGTAAATCTCAAACTAGAAAGAAAAAGGTTCAAGATTAAGAACAAAAGAGGAGAAAATTCCTCAGGATAAAAAATTATAACCACATCAAATGAGAGAAGGATAAACACAGCTACACTACAATTTATTTTATGAAGGAAATTGCAAAACATGGCACACACCATGAAGTTGAACATGTCATCAGTTAGTTATCCATATACATTTATATAAATAAGTTTAATTTACGCACCTAAATATTTTTGTAAACAAAGAAGTGCACTTAGACATGAAAACTGACAGTAAGCAAGAAAAGGAGTTATTAATGAAATGATTACAAAGAAAGTGACTCGAATTAGCAACCTTATAAACAACATCTTCGCATATGCTAGTAGCTCAGAGAGTAGTCAATAGCTATAGCGGCGTAGCGTAGCGGTGCGTTTCAAGATAGTAGCCACTATAGCTGCTAGAGCAGTAGCGGAATCTGATCCACTATTGAATTTTAGCAAGTAAATTCCCAAATTGACCCTAACTTTAAAACCATTTTGAGGTTATTTTGGGGATTTTGTATAAACACTAAAATTTTCTCAACTCTTTCTTCTCACGCCACAAAACACATGATCAGAAGTGAAAACACGATCTGGGTTTCACTACCTTCTCACACGATCTGCTTCCATCTATCTTCCACTGTTTGGCTTCCATCTATCTTCCTCTGTTTGGCTTCCATCTATCTTCCTCTGTTCATTGTTCTCTTTTTAGTCCCTCTGTTCTTCATTACTTTTTTGTTTTACGATTTTTCTTTTCCTCTGTTCTCTTTTTCTTTGTTCCTCTGTCTTTTCATTTATGGTTCTGGTTCCTCTGTTCTGTTCTTTAATTTTCTTTTTTTCTTTCTTCCTTTTATTGTCTTTTCTCTTATTGTCTTTGTTTCTTTGCCATTTGCTTCTCTCTCCGTCCTTATATTTGTCTTTTGTTGGAATTTGGATTTGAATGTAATGTTTTGATTAAGACTTGTGAATGTTGGAGTGTTTTGATTTATGAATGTTTCATGAGATTTGAGTGTTATATTATATGTTTGTTGACACTTTATAGTATTAATCATGTTATTTGTCCAAAAAAATATTGATTAAATAGCAGTCGTCATCCCACTATACGCTCTCCTGCAAAACCCCTTTTGGGGCCGCAATCTGGGATTGACTACTATGATAGCTAATCAACTATTTTAAACAAGATTTTCGCATATGCTGGTAGGTAGCTCATCAATTATTTTAAATGAATAAGCTTCCAATGATGAAATCAAATCATACATATTGAAATTAACACAGCAATAAAAACCATAAAACAACATGCGACGCATCTTACTGGAATTTTGGGGAGTCTTCCAAGCCGAAAATTGTTAATTGTACCAAACTCTCCATCATGAGAAATGGGAAAGGCATCATTGAGCACGTTTGTTCTCTTCAACAATTCTAAATGTGCTTGTGAAACTTCAATCTTGGCCAAAATTGCATCTCTCTCCTCCTGTTGATTGAAATATTTTTGCACAATGCTCAGACTTCGAAGTTTCATGATTTTTCCAAAAAAATCGACAGGATACAGATGTTCTTGTGCAAGTTGCTTAAAGTTTTTTATACAAAAGCATCTAAAGAGTCTCAATAAAATGTAAGGTAAAACATAAATAAATAAAAAACTTACAAACCTGATGTGAAATCAATTGAAACTGAAAATTATTGAACTCATGCCAATACCTGCTACACATTCAGACATGTAAAATTAATGATTAACATCAAGCATCCATACAGACTAAAGAATAAAAGAAAAAACATTCATAGAAAGTTTATTTTGGGGGTTGAGGGGTGGGGTTGGAGATTTTTCAGTATCTTGAACTATGGCATTGTTTAATTTGAAGATATAATACTGTTAAGGACAAAGGTACAGTGAAAATATACCGCTCCTCCAATTCTTTGAAGCGGCTAGATTTTAACTCAAGTTCCTTCAGTTCAGCATTTACTTCAGCATTCTGTCTCTCTGTTTCTTCAATTGCCGCTTCTAGTCTTTTTTCTTCTTCTTCAATCTTGAATATCATTTTAAGTAGGAAATAATTAATTAGGCTTTCAAAGAAAACACAATGGCACAATCGACAAAATGATGTTAATCAGACCAGTGTTTTCAAAAATTAGAATAAATTTCTGATTTTTTTATATAAAAAAACTCCAAATCTCCAAACAAACAATGATAGCCATAACTTCAAAATTTAAAGCAGGTGTAACCCATTTTGATAGAACTGGAACATAAACTAGCGAATAACAGAAAGAGAACATGGGAATGCTATTGAATATCCCTCTATAACTCTATACCAAAGGGTGTGTCTCCCTCCAAAAGAAACTAATAAATAACCAACTAACTGAACCCATTTACATTCTCTACCTCTGTTTATATCCAATGCCAGCTACCAAAGTTAGAGGGCTAACTAACTCAACTTTAGCTGACAAGACCTAACCAACAGAGGTAACACAGCTCTGGGAACATCATTCTTTCTTCAAACATACACATCCCTAATTGGGCACCTGTTGCTAACACAAACTAAAACTTCAAGATTGAAAAGGGTAGCATCAATTTTTAATAGATATGGAGAGAAAAAAAATCACTTTCTGGCTGTCAGGCATACATAATATCACATATATATTTCCTACATAGGAATCATATTTTGGAATTATACAAGACAATTAAAACGTGACGGTAGTTTAGATGTCACACAGAATCTTGAAACAACACCATGAGAGAGTGCAACTTCCAAATCAAATATGTCATGGCTCTTGAAAGTTTGGAAGCTTTGACAAAACTCAAAATAACACAAAACTGTATCCGAGTGAATTTGGTCTGGTATGTATTTATTGTTGCAAAAACATATATTATTTATTATATACAACATTTCACAACAGATTATTTATGGTGTGATGTTAAACCGTTCCAGAGTTATGAGGTGAAATGCTTCCAACATGGAATGTGTTTTCAAATACAACATTCAGAATAAACCAATATAGCAAGAAAACACATACCGGCCATAAATTCAAACAAAGCAAACAGAGGTTATGAATACAACTAATGGTTTGATCTTCGATCCTAAAGTAACAGTTAAGTAATATACACATTGTAGATAGTAAACCTGATGAGCACCTTCAATTTCTCCTTAAGAAAATCAGCCTCGCTGAGGACATCTTTGGCCTCCCCCTCCAAGCGTTTAAGACAGGCTTCATATGCTTCAATGTCCCTATTTACATCTTCAACCTCTTTATCAAGCTTATCAGACAAAACTCGCATGCAGTCAAGGCATAAAGGCTGTTCAACCTGAAACCATATACATAAAACATTCAAACTATGATCTAACACACTCCAAATATTAATATATTAATAAATAATCAAATTTTTTCCAAACGTTTACTCAAGATGCTGCCATGTATAAACTAGTATATTTCCAATTTAAGTTGAATCAAACATGCAGAATTCAGTACGCGCACCTGTGTCTGTGTAGTGGCAATCTCAAATGCTCGAGTCAGGACAGTAATGGTTGAATTGAATCCAGAGTTATGAGGTGGCAAATGACCACCATGATCAACCCCTGGGGACAATGAGTTTCCCCCGCCTCCATCAGACGCAGATTCCGACTTGTACACTACCACAAAAGACTCTTCCATTGTCTTTCCAGGATGGGAAGTATCACCACGAGGCCGAGGAGGAACTCCTTGAGCCTGAGGTCTTTGCTTTGGCAACACAACATATGAGTTGTCCATTTTAGTTGTGCTCATCACACTGCTAGCACCATGAATGGATGACCCTTGCATCCCTACACACATTTATTAAATCCCCATTCTATATCATAACACTAACTCTTGTTCAAATAATTAAAATAATCACAAGATGAATGCATCAATAATCTTCATTCCGCAAAAATAAAAACATTCTGTTAATACTATTCAAAATCAAAACTAGCAACGGCACACCAACAAAAAAGGTTAAAAATTGCAAACAGAGAATAAGCCTAATCAACAACAAATATTCACACAGAACCGGTGAACCGTACAATTGAAGCAACACCGATAGTGAATCAACAATAACAATATCTATTCAAGTTGTAATCACTACTCAGCAAACACAGTCACCATTATTTACTTATTTGTCATGAATAAATCATCGCTATTATTCTCATTTGCAATCGTCGCAATAAAATGCCACAAAATTAACATTAAAAAAAAACACCCTTTGTCTACTAAATCAACAAACAACAACAAAATCCATTCTAGTTCTAATTGTAATCAGTACACACAGTTGTCACCATGAATTGATGATCCTTGCACACTTAGGCTCTGTTTGCAAGTTTGGAGGGGAGGGGAGGGCTTTAGGTAAAAGGAAGGAGGAAAGGGAAATGGAAGAAAGGATAGTCCCCCAACTTGAATAGCGGTGTTTTTTTTTGGCTAAAATATGGTTTTAGTCCCTGCAAATATGCCTCGTTTTGGTTGTAGTCCATGTAAAAAAAAAAATAGTAGAAAAAGGTCCCTACAAAATATTGTTTTTTAAAATAGTCCCTAGCCCCACTTTTGTGATGATTTGCATACATGGCACATGATGACTGAACCCAGTTTGTAGAAAAAAGTCCCTCCAAAATATTTTATTTTGTAAAAAAGTCCCTGCAAAATATTTTGTTTTTTAAAATAGTGTAAAAAACAAAATATTTTGCACGGACCTTTTTCTAAAAAAATATTTTACAGGGACTAAAACCAAAACGAGGCATATTTGCAGGGACTAAAATCATATTTTGGCCTTTTTTCATAATACAAACCCCCCACACCCCAAAAAAAAAGGGTGGACTTAAAAATTGAATTGATTGACAATTTCAATTCAATTTTTGAAGGTTTAGATAAATTCTTCAAATCCAATATATGTTGGTATAAGACTCTCAATTAAAAATATATTAATGATAAACATTCATTTATTATTAATCTCTACAAAAGAACATTCTCAAAATTGTGTAAGATTTCTCTATTTTTTCTCTCTACTCTTCCCCTCCCCAAAGCCATCCCTTCCCCTTGCCACCAAACTCGCAAACAGAGCCTTAAATGCATCGATTACCTCTATCATTTTTGCCTTAACCCTCCAAACAGATTACCCTTGCACGCATAAATGCAAACAGATTGCCGCTATTTTTTCTCCTCCTCGGGTTCACAGGGGAAAAGTGTCATGTTAATTCAGAACCCAGCTAGTAAAGTCCAATGTTCTATTTGGATCGGCTTATGTGAACTTATCTAACAGCTTATGACATGTTCATAAGCTACTTTCATATTATTTTCATACGCTCTTGAAGATAGCTTATAAAGACAGCTTACAGCTTACAGCTTAATGCTTATACGAAAACAATTTAACCTTATTTTATCTTTTGTTATAAAAAAAAAAATAAAAAAAAAGCTTATGCATAAGCACTTATCATGCTATCGAATAAACTATATCAATCATTAAATTGAATGATTAAAATTCACACAACACAAACGCAATAAAATTAATTCTTCAATTCCAAAAATTGCAGAGGAACGTTAGTTGAGAAAACTCTAAGAGAGTAATAAGGAACTAACCAGAACGAGAAGGATCATTGAAGTACTTGTCGGCATAAGAATCGACGCCGACGATGCAAAGTGGATTGCGGCAGTTCTGACAAACCCATCGGGGGACGTTCGGATCCACCGGTAAGCTCCGATTCCGACCCTTTTTCGTCGTCTCTCTCATCCTCTCTCTCTCTTGCACCCAGAGATCACAAAACCAATCAGATTTTCATTCCTAACATTTTTAGGCTACTTTTATAAATTTTTAAAGTTTAGGTGAAATTTGAGGGACCAATTTCAATTTATTAAAATTTTATAGGGTCAATTCAATAAATTTGAAAAAAAATGGACTAACTTGCTAAATTTAAAAAATATAAAAATTATTTGAGAATCATGTTATATGAAAGAAATTTCAAATTTTTAGTTTTTTGGTGTCGTTTTAAATTCTCCAAATTTAACAAAAATAAATTGCATAATATATGTAGCGTTTGGGGTTTCAATCTCGGATACCCCACTAAGTTACTTGACAAAAAATATTTTTTTTTTAAATTTCTATCATTTTAAAGTAATTCTATGAAGTAAGAGTAAAGAAAGTTCGTAGTGTATTTTGAAGTAAAGTGTCTTATTTTTGTGAAATACTTTTGTGTTTTTGAATTGGATTTGTGGTTGACAGTGATTTCACTACTAATCTTCAACTTTTCCGGTGACTTCATGTTTCACCAAAATCTACAAAAGAAAATTTTATTAGTGAAAAATATCGCGGGTATCTTACCACAAAGCGCTTGTTTGGGGTTTTTAGTTTGATCTTTCCATTTTCAAGATTTAATCAGTTGCATTAGGGACAAAATTTCCGCTTTCATATGAATTAAGAAAAATATCTTCAAAACAAAAAAATTAAGAAGAAAGAAAAAAAATTAGTCTAATTGGAATAGAAAAATAAACCGATATTTATGACTTGTCCTACACAATGGTGTCAAAAACTTGATACGTCTGCAAATGTACAGGTAGCTCCCTATGTTGTTTAAGTTGGTTATTTTAAATTTGGCTTTAGTTGTATTTATTACATTTTCCACTTCCTCCATTTAATCCTATCCTATCTATATTGATACATATTGTAGACACATCTTTAAGAAAGACATTTTTTGGTTTTAAAGATACTACCGATCTTTCCGCCTTTGTGTTGAAGTAGATCATTACCATGACTTGGATACCAATCGTCCGGATTCCAATCCTGATGAAGGAAATTGGTCCCACTTGCATTTTTGTAGAAGGGAGGGATGACTTGTCTTCTGACACCCATGAAATTGTTAACGAGAATTGGTCTCGCGTACTTGATGAACAATTCGGAAAGTGTAGCAAATCGCACAAGTGGTAAAGTAGTAAGTGAAATCATCTTTAGAGGGATTTTTGTTACTACTCGTAATCAAGCGATCTATACAAATAACCTCTTTCAGTTCTTTGAGACTGGCTTATTCTCTTTCCAAAAATGTCTTCAATTTTTAATACAAATAACACATATAACAAATAAATAAGAATAATTTTAAATATTTAAAAAAAATGTAAATATATGTCTTTTTTTTTCTTTATCATTTAAAAAGCGTAACAAACAGTATATTTATACTTACTTTTTCATTATCACAATTATAACTTTAAACAACTTTTTCTATAATAAAGATTGTTGTTGATGTCATTAAAAAAAGAATTTAGATTATTTTATTTTTGTTATATTGTTTGTGTTATATATTGAAATAGATAATCATGGTTAGTTTGGTTTGTTATAACTTGAAATTAACAAACATTTATATTTTCAGTCTTTTCCCTCAATTTTTTTTTTATATTTATAAACGTTAGCGAAATAAAAAGAGCGGAAAGATGGGCGCGTGAGTGCCCCTCTTCTCTCTATATATATATCACAGATTGTTTTTTAGAGGAGATATTATTGGTAGATAGAAATTATATATATCAACTAAGATTAGATTCCATCTATAAATTAAAAAAGAGAACATAAATCCTTAAAAAAAAAACATAATTCTTAAGTGAATACAAAGATTTGGACACATTCTAAACACATTTTTTGATCACACATACAAAAAAAGAAGAAAAAAATCATAATTGAATAATTTGTATTTTTTCTATAATTATATGATGTGAATTTTTTTCCTTCTAAAATTGTATCTAAATGGCGTGTCTAAATATGTGTTCATACAGGAATTATACCTAATTTATATATAAAAACAACATACAAATAAAATCTCTCAATTGTCGCCGGTGCTCTGAAACATAGATACTTCTAAAAAGGTAAAGTATTTGTACCAGGTACTTACCCGTATTGGGTATGCGTACGGTATTTGTGGTAGTCCATTTCTGTTCATTATTCTATTCTATTATGAGTGAAAATTGTGACTTTCTTTTATATATTAATATGATACTACAATATTATATGAGCATATGAGTTTTTTTTAGTGTTAACCAACTTAATTTTGACTATTTAAACTTTTATTGCATGTTTTTGTTGTAAATTGAAGAATTTAGCTCTCTCATATTATATATATATAACATCTCCGTGAGTTTAGCTCAATCGATAGGGATATTGCATATTATATGCAGGGGTTCAGGTTTGAACCTCAGACACTTCATTTTTCCACATTAAAATGTATGAGCTCTAGCCACTATGCTACTTGACCAAAAAATATTATATTATATAACAAAACTCGTGATTTCTTTGGCATATCCGTACCTTCATATTTTTAAAAAAGTCGTATTCTCGTACCAGTACCCGTATAGTACCGGGTACCATACCCATACCTATGGAAAATAGCCCCAGTGTCTCCCCAACTATTAGGACGAACAATGGGTATTTTAATGGTTGTCATCCTATTATCCAAACTTGTTCACCTAAAGCTTTTGGGTTTGTGCAATCTTTGCATGTATGACTCTATGAGCATGGAAAAAATAATTCAGTGGGTCACAACAAAGAGTTCCAAACAATTTGAGCATGAAATACCTAAAGGTGGTTCATAATATAATTATGCTTTGCATCAGTAAACTAAGTTAAATGAATAAAATCCTATTGGACCAATCAAAGCATTTAAGCAAGAAAACTACTATTTTTCATCAATACATGCACTTATGTTGATAATTACCTTGTGGTGGAAGCAAGGTAGAGATGCAGGAAGAGAAAACTTGAGTGAAAATCCTAAAGGGATATAAAAATAAAAGACAATTAATGGATTATAAGAGGCTTGAATAAGGTTAGATAAGAATATCCATCTGCTGGAAAGGAAGAAGATAAGTTACAGCCAACAAAGTCATTATGCATAATAACGGTTTCATCCAGTGCTAATCAGGGGCTTAGCACCTCATAGGCCAAGGGTAAACCGGAGTTTGCTGGTATAGAAGGCATTATGCTAATGATAAATTCGGCTAAATTTGCATCGTCCGTATGAGTAAGAGATTCAAATGAACCGGATTGTTTTTTCCTTGGAGGTGTCTTTGGACCATGAGTGGCTGAATTGAAGTTCGATAATCAGTTGCTTCGGATTCGAAAATTTCCATTGCTTGGGGAAAAAATATGAATCAGTGTCTCTGGCAACTGAGTTTATTTTGTAATAAATCGCATAACTTACCACCGGTCGTATTGTGTAATGTTTGTTTAGTTAATACTAATAAGGAAGTCAACCATGCCGCAAATGCATATCGACAAAGAAAAGGGAAGTTATGGAAGGGAGATGGGTTGAATGTTGTTAGACTGCAGAGATCCAATTGAGGTGCAACTTTGTTTGAATATAATGTGGTGATGTAGGACTAGCGTTTCAATTGGATGCATTACTTTCACAATTATTAAAGTTAATTCGTATAAATAATTTCTCTTTTAATCAAATGTTTGAATGTTATGAAATCATAAAGTCTGAAATAAATTACTACAACTCAGAGAAGGAAACATGAAGGTTCAATCCAAATGCAAAAGCAACAAAATTGTGGTGCAATCAGAGCTATGAGTGAAGAGAACTAAACAGAAATCTAATAGCAACAAAATTTTCAATATGGTCACAAGTTCTAATCAAAAGCAAGGTACTGAAACCAAATCGCATAAATGCGACTCATTTGACCAAATTGCATGGATCAGGGTCACGCGTTTAAAGAATTTAATAAGCACAAACAATATATAAAGACGTAAAAAGAAAGAACTTTGTATTAATATTGAACTAATGGCCTTTTTCCATCCAAATGATAACATATCAGGATTCTGAAACTACAATGAAGAATATGCAGGCATAAGAAAGGAAAGCAAAGCAAAGCAAATGTGGCCTAGTCAACTAGAAAGTGTCTTTCAAATACTTGATAATAATTTTGAAAGGTGAAATGTCAATAACCACAATCATGAGTAAAACCGGACAATAGTATTTAATTTATTCTTTTGATCGGAAGAAGGCTTTTCTCGTAAACTTTAATCTGACCAAGAGTCATTCTATCTCTTATTTTAAGTCCAAGCTCTACAATCTTGTTGGTATTTAAATCAATCTTGAAGGGAAGGGAAGTAGTTTCTTGTTGGCATCCCTAGGTATCATTTGGTGTCACGTTGACTGGAACCCTTCCCTTCCCATGATACCTCACCTCCGGTGAAAAGGACTGTCGACACGATGGCCGAAGTTCAAACCTAGGGATGCCGGCTCTCGCTCTCTCTCTAGCTATCCCGCTCATCTCATCTCATCTCTCTCTCTCTCCCTCTCTCTCCCTCTCTCCCTCCCTCTCTCCCTCTCTCTCTCTCCCCCTCCCTCCATATATATATATATATACACACGTTCAATTAGTTAATATATATGTGTGTCTATATTGTTGGAATAAAATGTGTTTAACAATACCACTTTAAGTTTTGATGATAACAAGGTATTAAAAATGTCAATTCGATATGCTAATATTTGTTCAGGTGTGCAGGACCATAGACAAAATGTTATATGTCTTTAATTCAAGTATAAGTTTTGAAAGAACAAATGAGAGCAATGGAATTTACAAAAGAATCTTGTGTTGCAAGGAAGAAGACTGAGTCTGAAGAACCATCAGAAGCTGGACTTCATTAGAGTCTGAAGACTGGAAACTGAAGTTAGTTAAATGTTGTTATTTTGAATGCATATGATTGCAGAAGGAATGGAAGCTTGGAGCAACGATTGTTTCAGAGGAATTAGAAAGCATTGGATGCTTATCCACTGAAGAGCGCAGGAAAAGGACATAGTACAATTGTACAACCACTACTTCACTCCTCATGTTTGCAGTAGTACAAGATAAGAGTTGTGACTATGCTGGTTGTTCTCTATTCTTGGAATGAATTTGAAATTGTTCCTTTGTGGGACAGTAACCAAATCAAGCAACATATCATTGGTGATTATCAAGCTTCAACAACGACTCTTTTTGATGTGCTGGCAATCAACAACGTATCTTTCACACCTCTATATATATGAGTGAAGACTTGAAGATTGTAAGAGACTCACAACAATTTTACAAGTGCCAAAACTCTGCTAAAATTGTTTTCACAACAAAATTCACTTAGAATTTCTTAACAACTTTTATATCTTAGAATTTCTAGAGTCTTAAAGAGTTTGTATCTGATTTGTATTGTGAACACCACTGATTGTATATCAAGTGTTCAACCTCAAATATTTTTCTGTGTAATTGTATTTATTTAGAAGTCTTTTGTTTTTGTGCTTGAGCATATGAAGACTCTTGCGTGTGTGCTTGCGCATAGGGAACTTCTTGCTTATGTGCTTGAGTAGTTTGAAGTATCTTGCTTTTGTGCTTGAGCAATTGTAATCAGATATTGATTTTAGTGAACTCTCCTTGGAAGTGCAAGGGGGACAGTACTACTTCCGAATTATGGAAGGAACATGTATAATTGTTTTGTGTCTTTCTCTTCTCTCTATCTATTTACTTTATCCGCTGCATAAGACTCTGAACTTTATTCAAGACTCTGAACTCTATCAGACTCTGAACACTGGGCTTAGTTTTAAAAAGAAAAAAAAACTAACACAATTCAACCCTCCTTCTTGTGTTTTTCTCATATATATATATATATATATATATATATATATATAATTGCAATATTAACCCTGTTTTTGACTTCAAAGTTGTTTAAAAGACTTAACAACTTTTATAAATAAGATAGTGAAAAAAATATGAAGTTTAAGTTGAAACAGAAAAATAAGAAATTTTTGTTCAATTGACTAAAATATATCTAAAATTACAATATTAATCGTGTTCAATCACAACATTTACATTGTTTTTGGCTTCAAATGTTTTTCATGAGATTTAACAACTTTTATATATATTTGTAAAAAAAAATAACTTTTATATATAAGATAAAATATCACTCCATTTTTTTCTTTTCTTTTTGTTTAAATTAACGATATTCATTCATTAAAATTGATATAGTACATCGATATAATACAAATTTGATAAAAGTAAAAAGGGTGAATCTGCGAACAAATTCACAACATCCATATTAATAACATAAAACAACATAGTACTTAAGTCTGCTTACAAATATGATTATATTCAAGTATCCGAATACCCAGCCATCCAAATCTGCAACGTTGACAACACCAAAGTCATTGATTGGATGTGCACTGGTTCAAAGTTAATTTTACAAAGTGAACCGAACAAACACCTAGACAAAACGAGAAAGACAAACAACACCATACAAAGTCATTGATTAGATCACTCCCCTTTTGTTTTTAGTTAAAATTAGAAAGCAAGTATATCGGAAGGAATTAAATGGAGATGATATTTTATTATGAACTATATTTTTTTAAGCATACACAACACAACATGGACTTATCGGTCCAAACGAGGTAGGGATGATAACGGATACCCAACAGTAGGGTACTATAATACCCATCCTCAAACCCGCATTTGAAAAAATGTCCGTACCCGAACCCGTATCCTCATGGGCAACAACTTTAGTGCACTTCCTCATATCCTATGGGCACCTAAGTGCTCATACCCGCACTTTAACTATGAAAAGACAATTAAAAAAAATACCACAATTGAAATAAAACTATGGTCCAAAAAATTTCAAATCAACTCATAAAATAGTACGAATGTTAGTATTTAGTCAAAAAGTAATGAAAGGCAGGCAACACAGAGATTCAACGCAGCAGAGGGTAGGGTTACTGCATTAAGCTATTTTATGTTTAGGTTTATGCTTAAATAGTCAAATAAATAAATTAATTGTACACCAAAAATAAATAAATTATTTATCATATTATATAAATACATATTTACGAGTTGCAGGGCTGGGTAGTACAATGCCCATACTCGTGTCCATACCCATTCAAATTTGCGGATAATGACCTATACCCAAGCCCTGACCTATTAAAGTGGAATTTTACCCTATCTATAGCGGGTATTTTTTGCAGCTGCCTATCGGGTTTGCGTCCAATTGTCATCCCTAAAACGAAGAATATTTTCATTTTTAGTTATATTTTGATACATACATTTGACTATAGCTGGGAATATTTGATTGGACGTTGAGTTAGACAATAATTTATGACCTATCAGACCCGATAAACCCGTTTATAAAATCTAGTGATACGTTTTCGTCAAAAATAAAAAATCCAGTGATAAGTGAACAAAATTGAATTATCTGGTTGTCTTAAAACACCACAAGTTTATTTGTATGATGCAACAAATCAATTTACCAATCAAATCGAAACCGTTAATAAACACGAAAAGTTATGAAAATGTATTTCTGAAAGCAATATGACTTTGTATATATTTATTGTCTTAAAAATTGACTAGAAATTAAAAAATGTTCGATCCCTTACAAAAAAGTTCAATAATTTGACTATGACCAAAGAAACTAATCAATGCCAATACTAATGGAAATTGATAGTTGATACTTTTATGTTTTGCCTCAAAATTGAATATGAGGAACTTTAGAGATTAATCCACGGAATCTTACGAGATATAAATGATCGACAAATTCTTTATTAAAAGTTTTAATGTTGTTATTACATGCTTCAGTTGAGTTTAAAACATTTATGAACAAAATAAATTATGTTTGATCTGATTTATCTATTGATTTTCTTTTTGAGGTAAATATGAGTTGATATAAATATTCATCTATTAAAATTGAACCATCTTATGGAGTTTCTTCGATTTATATACAACCTGGGTTATGAATAAAGTATCAAGCTAAATAATAAGTGGCTTGGTTTAAGTGGGTTAATTTAACTTCTTTAAAAAAATAAGCGGCTTAGTTAGCCTCACGCCTAACAGGCAAGAAACTTAAATTACGAAAAAGTCATTAAAATTAATTCAATCTCCAATAATAGATCCAACATAGTTGGGATATTGTTGAGTGTTCAGTACGCCTTAACCACATTAAAAACATTTGATTCCGCTATAAGATTTAGAAAAGACATGTCTTTTAAAAATTCCAGCCCGTTATGCATATATAAAGTTTTTGCTACCTCTGAATCTAGTAATGAAAAGATTTGCCAACAACTAACATCAATCACAACACCTTCATTATATGTCTCACAATAACACCAATACCTCAACAATTACTAAAATTGATTGTTTGAATTTTTTTAACAAAAATCAATTTTACGTAGTAAAGTTACTCATTAATCTAGTCTCAAATTTATACAAAATTTCATATTTTTCCTCCCAAATATAAGCATATAATTTATTTATTTTCTAAAGAAAGTCAAATGCAATATATATTAAAAAATCATCCCAATTAAGCACAAGATGCGCGTAAAAGAAAACAATACAAAGAGTCTAAATAACAAGCATAGCAGAAACAAGAGCCTCAATTACAAAGTGGTGTACTCTATACACAGAGACAACATAGACCACCTATAATAAAAATCAAAAGTAAAATCAAGCTTATGCGCTTTCAACCACCATCAAGAATGAAGCTTAATACTATTAAAAAGTTGATAATGAGACGACCATTTATTGTTAAAATTTCTCGAATTATGTTATTTTCGAATGACATAAAGACAAGCCAACCAAACAACCTAAAAACAAGAATAAATCACATTTTTTGAAAGCATGAGCGCTAAAAAACTGTTATATAACTCACTTTCATTATATTTATTTTTGAAAGAACTTTCACAATATTTATTGATGATGCCTATCATAAAATTCTCTTAAATTAATATAAACTTTCACTATATTTATTGCAATGACTTTTTTTATTCTTATAAAACAAGCTTCTTAAATCACACTTTAGAAAGTACGCTTATTTTTAATTTAATTTATTGAAGTAGAAATTAGTTTAATTTTTTTTATTTTCAAAATCTTAAAGAGTAGGATGAATTTTCCTATTGTAGACCAAAATGTGCAAGTTGAATTTTGTCTATTAGTCTTCGAATAATCACAGCCTCAAATTAAAAAGGCTTTGCAGCCACACGAAAGCGACCTTAAAAACGATTACAGCCACCAAACACGTCCTTAATGGACCCCACACAGCTCATGAGCAAACCCAACGAAAACAACTCTAAAACGACATCAAAAAAACCCTAAACGCAAAAAACGAACCAATGAAATTTCAGCATTTGATAGAGCAATTTCAAGCCACTACTTTAGATACGCAAACGTTCCTCACGTATGGGTCCCACTCTCCGTTTCTCCACCATTCACGTGCCCACGTGGCGTCACTTGAACTTGACCCCATTGACACTCGCTTCGTTTATTTTCTCTCTCTAGGAAATTTTAAATCCCCTCCAATTACAATACTCAAACATTATAACCTCAAATTTGCAAATAAACAAAATAATTTTCCTTCTTCAAAAAAAAAAAAAG
>Ga0228711_1004891_pt1 | contig 20454 bp, 8 predicted proteins | sample MedpolnodulmetaG_2_FD_177996 | JGI IMG/M metagenome (GOLD analysis project Ga0228711, IMG submission 177996) | Root nodule microbial communities from Medicago polymorpha collected in Santa Monica, California, United States - brown nodules | ecosystem: Host-associated > Plants > Roots > Nodule... | reverse complement strand
AAATATGATTGGGATTTGCTTTGGTTTTCCTTTTTGGTTATTATGTTTTTTCTGTTAAAATTATATTTTCTCAAAATTGGTTGAGTTCAATGTGGTCGTGGTTCATTCGCCGTTGATTTCAACCATACGATTTCGATTTCCTTCTTCATCAACACAAGGAAAGGTTGATTAATATTTTCTCAAAATTGGTTGAATTCAATGTGTTTATGATTTCAATGTGTAGACATGTACATTTTTATGGGCTTTTTGTTTAAATAAATAAGGTGTTTTTGTTGAAGATCACCATATCAGAAGCTTGCCCAACATATGCAAACTACAAATTGGGGGTGCGTGAAAAAATGTTACAATAGTTTGATTTCCAAAAACAAACTATTTTGTGTATTTTGGTAAGTGGAAGATGGTGAACATGGGGAAGAGAAAGGAGCAGTATTGTGTGTGGAAATGGGTAGAAGTTATTATTTTATTTTCAAACAAATCTAAGCCATCAACTTAATCTAATGGTATTATTTTGATGTTTCACCGGTGAGGGACTTAATTGAACCCTCACCTTAGAATTCACCTTATTTTTTAGATTATATTAAACTAATTTCAATAGTCTTTTTTTTTTTTGAAGGATTCAATAGTCATTTTTTTGTTTAGTGTGAATTATATTATTTTTTTTACTTATGTGATTCACAATCAGGGTGAAGAATAAGAATAAGCGGCCACTATCATTATATTCTGGCCCTATATTTGATTGAGCCTATGACTTGAGTAACAAATGATCACCTAATTGAAAATAAGAAAATCCAACATTTTCAACACACCCAAACCAAACCCACAACTTTTTATATCAAAAAAATATCATAATGAGGACAACATCTAAGGCTAAAATCAATGACACGTCTAAAGAATCTAAACTACTACACCAATAAAAGTGCATTATTATTGTACACAAAAAGTGTGAGATTCTAAATCAGTACAGAAACTCACTAAAGTTAAAATGGGTTATTCCAATCTTTTACATTTTGTTTGGTGAAGAAAAGTAAATGAATAGTATGTAAGGAAATTAAGAGACTAAAATGAGATGATTTTTTATTTGTAAGTTTTAAGAAAAGTTATACCTGTTAGCAATCGAAGATGATAAAAATGTCAAGATCACTTATTTTTAGTGTAATTTTAGTTGGTCCATTATATTCAATGATCACGTCTTTGATCAACACGATAATACATTTTTTAACATGTCTATGGTTGGTTCTTTGAATGATGCAGTAACAAATAAAAATTATTTTTGAGAATACATGAATGGAATCCTTATGCAATACGAGAGATTTTTATATATATATTTTTCTTATTCTTTTACTTTTTTTCGGTTAGATTTATGTCCTCCAAGAATTTTTTATAAATAATTTTTAGTTTATAAAAAAAATGTTAATGTAGAAATGAAGAAACAGTGAAATATTGAAATGAAAAAAACAGTGGAAATAAGGAAGAAAAAAAAAGGAATATTAAGTGTTGTCTATGATTCTATTAAGATAAGTCATTGACCATAGAGTTTTTTTTTATGAGGAGAAACCATAGGATATAATAGGTGAGGAGAAACTGTAGTTGATTATGCTATTATGAACGTGACTGTTGACAAATTGCAAGACAAAACCACGCTTTAAATATGAACCTATAACTATTTTTTAAGTAACAAATGAGCCTATAACCATTTTAATTAAAGGTTCTCTGAAAAACTATATTTTGAAAATAAAGATACACATTTGTACCCTATATATTGAAAATCAAAACATACTAGAGTTACAAATTAATATGTTGCATTTTTTGGTTATTTTGATACTAATGCAATTTTAGGTCATGCAACTTTAATTTGTTGCAAGTATTTTATGATGAAGTTTATTATTTGATATTCTATGATGCATAAAATTATAGTAAAATAAGTTAAACATTTTTTTTAAGAATTTTAAAAAGTAGAGTACTGTTTTAAAACAAAATTACGAGGACTTATCATTTAGTCATTTAATATTAAAAAAAATAGAAAAATAAGTTTGGTAACTCATTACCCAATCCAACCCAAAAATTAGTGGGTTTGTCCAAACCCACCCAATAGTATAGCGGATTGTTATTTTACCTCACCCAACCGAAATACCATATTTGGTTTGGTTTTGGGTTTGACCAAACCCAACTCAAACCCATCCATGAACACCCCTACACCAAACTCGTGTAACATGTTTGATTTGTTCCGCAACATCATTCGAATCCCCAACCTTGCCTTTGAATATGACACCGTTCTTTATGTGATGAAATTAACTATGTCGTGGACAATCAAATAAGATATTGTATCCTTTATCAAAAGTTACCATATAAACAAAGCAAAATTTATATTGAAAATTTGTATATAAAATAAAATAAAATTCGAATTGAATTGAATTGCCCTCACTCCACTTCGTAAAATTCATTCTTCAAATGTGTGTTTGGTTTGAGGTAATTAATTCTAGAAAGATTAGAATTCGTTATTTCTTTTGTTTGAATAGAGTGATAAATTTATTTATTCTTGAATTGATGGACTTTTTTATTATAAATTTTAAAAAATGAGTTTTATTAATTTTGGCCAAAAAACCTTTCCAAAAAAAAATTGGCCAAAAAATATAAATATATGATGAAAAAAAATGGTCAAATTACCAAATATGGAAAATAAGGACCAACCTAGGGACTAAACAACACTTTTTTAAATTTTGTAGGTCTAATTTGCAAAATTTGACAAATAAATAACCACCAACAAAAATAGATTACCCCTTTCTTGCTCTCTCTCTTCTCTTCTTCTCAAACCCTATCTGTCACCCCTTTCTTCTTCTTCTTTTCAGAGGGGTGATTTAGGGTCAATTTTGACCCAAAAATCACCCGTTCGAATTGTTATTCCTTCTATATCCTAATTGAATAAGTGATTTCACGTATTTTCTGTTTACTTTCGTTTGTTTTTGTAATTTCGTCATCTCTGAACGACTTTGTTTGTTTTGATTTCCCGTCTTTGTGCGGTGTGTTCTTTATTTCCCGTCTTAGTGCGGTGTTTATTTGATTCAGGTTGAAAGATTAGCTTTGAACAAGTGCAGATCCGATCAATGATAATGACTTTGGCGTCGTCAATGTTGCAAATCCGAAGACATGAGTATTTCGGAGACATGAATATAGTCATATTACTCATATTTGTAGGCATATGTACTTTGCCGTTTTATGCTATTAACATGGATGTTGTGAGTTTGTTCACAGATTCATCCTTTTTGTTTTTAGCGAATTTGTATTGTATTGATGTACTCCATCAATTTGAATGGATGAATATCGTTTACTTTTGTCAAAAAAAAAAACCACTAGTTAAATTTTGATATATGTAGAAATCAATTTGCATTATTTGAAAGAATTATATGGACCTGTTTATGATGGCATTTTTTTTTGCATTAATTCTCAAAATTTTAAGAAGTAATGGTCATATTAATCCAGAGTTCGATCATGAACTAAATAAAGTATGTTCAAGAATTGTTACACCTTATTTCAAAAATAAATGTTACAGTTAAAAAATTCAAGATTGACATTTTAAAAATCATATTTTTTTACAAGATGGAAGAATTGTTAATATTTATTTTTATGCGGTATTTCAAATTTCTTAAATTTAGCTTTAACCAAATTTTAATTCGTGGTGGTGGTTGAATTTCTCTTTTAATTTTCATTGTTGGTATTCTTCGCCGTCTCTCTCTATAGGGTATACCACTATGTAATTGTGCTTCATGGTTTGGGGCTATTTGTTGTATTTTGGACTCTTTTCTCCCCTTTAAGCACATCTTATGCTTTATTGGTTTGGTTTCCTAATATATTTCTTTGATTGGCTTCTTAATTTTTTTTGAAGAATTTGAATTATCCTATAAAATCATACTGCTGTAATCATAAAATTCTCTCATCCAATTATTTTAAGTAACACTTGCACAAAGCTAATCAAGGCCCCAGCCTTTGTTTTCATTCCTAAGATGCGAGCAGCTCAGTCTACGTCTAGTTTATCAATAAAAACATGTACTTTTATATTGTGGATCGTATTAACTTATCTTATCCAAATCTTGGTGTTTTTCTCTCTTGGATTTGTTTCCTGCTTTTAAGGAGTGACCTTGGCCTGAGTTTCTCTTATCCTCTTAATTTTTTGGGTGTTCGGAATTCGAACAACAAACTTTACATATATTATGTATTATCCCTACGAACTGAGTTAAATTCGAAGACTCCTTTTAATTTATTTAATTAGATATCCAACAATTACAAGTTTCTTTTTTTGTCAAAAAGAAATTTTTTTTTTTACGGAAATCTCAGTTGGTAGGACAATGCATTATTATATGCAGAGGACAGAGTTCGAACCTCGGACACCTCACTTATTCACCTTATAAGGTGAATTCTAACCACTAGGCTACTTGACAAAAAAAAAAGAAGTTGGTTGTTTTTTTGTTAAAAAAAAATGAATTTATATCAAGCGTAAACTTACATAGTCTAAGAAATCAAAACGGATGTATTTATTTGAAAATTTGTGCACTTTGTATTAAATAAATACATAATTTTGTAATGAATAAACTTTTTATTATATTTTTTTCCACTAAAAAGAATATAATTTTAGTCGTCTTAACCTATTTAATATTTTTTTGTTGAACAAGCAAAAAGTTTACAAATTCAACACCAAAAATGGAATATATTAACACCAACATAGAGTCTTTGTAGGTACAAGATGTGCAAACAATGACCTCAAAAGTTTACAAGTTTACATGTAAAGTAGTCGAAATGAAAGTAAGCAAAAAAGAATTAGCCTATACCCATACACACAAACGGGTTCAACCACACCACATATGAAAGTTTAAATCAATATATACATTATAAGTTTTCACCCACCAATAAGAATGTAATTTAACTTTATCTAACAGCTGATGAACGGAGTTTTCCTTGTTCTTGAATAATCTACTGTTGCACTCAGTCCATAAAACTCAAACACAACAAAGCAAAAGGAGCTGCATAAAGGAGTGACCAGCCACGGGTCCAGTTTATGTAAATTGGGGGCAACTAAACCCCAGTAATGTTCTGGTTATATCTGTTAAGTCTTTGCTATTTTAATGATTGCCCCCTCTTAAATTAACATATTGCCCACATTAAATATATATATTTTTGGTACAAGAAGAGGGACATTAAATGAAAATTTAAACCATAAAAAAAGAGTTTCACTCATGAATTTTATAAAATCAAATGTGTAAATGCATTTGAAATGAAATTTTGAATAATTTCTACTTTAAATATAAAGACAAGTAAAGAACAATTTTAATTTGTAAATGTTAACGGGTCTTTAATTTTTCTAATATATAATATAGGATAGTATTTATAATCTCAAGTATTTTGCTCAATGATAATCATGTTATTATTCTTCCTTAAAAAAAATGATGTTATTATTCTTTCACTTTTGCATTGTTAAAAAATTTCTATAAATATTTATCATATAAAATCTTGTCCCCGCAAGTCAATATTTCTGGATCCGTCACTGGGGGTGACGCGCTCGTAAACCACCTGAAGAATGAACAAAATGGTCCTGTAATTGATCATGGTCGACATATGTCACACCAATCCGCAATCTAATAAGACTCCAAAGAGAAGCATGAATTGGACAAGATTGAAACACATGATGAACCGTCTCTTATGCTCCACAATCTGTCACACATAATTGCAAGTCTTGAGAAATAATGTCGCGGGTCACCAAATGATCCTTTGTCGGCAACCTATTTCGCAGAAGTCTCCATGCCAAAATAGAAACCTTTAGTGAAACTTGTTTGTGCCAAATTAAATCTGAAGTAGCATCCCAGCCATATTCAATATTGCATAGGATAAACAAATCCATATGGTTATTCTAACTTATGACCTAAGGACACAAGTTAAACAATTAAAAATGAAATTAAAAGACAAACTTTATATTGAAAATATGACTTTTGAATCTCTTCAAATTTTAGCTGCACAATTTATAAAATCAAAAATCTACATTTCATTTCTTAACTTGTGTCCTTAGGGAATATTTCTTACCAAATGATCTACGCCAAAATTTACGTCACGAAGTATATATGTCAACTTGACATCGCAACCCGAAAAAAAGGTGTTTGATTCTAATAAAACGATGATGCACATTTATATCACTCTTAACAAAATATCAATTGCGTGAGTTGCTTTAGAGAAACTGTACTTGCAGTGAGTACAATATCTAGAATCAGTGTTTAGAACTGTTAGGTCATTCCTTCAAGAGGGGTATTTATAGTCTTTCTTGGACTTGTATTTCTGCGACTTAAGCATCACTTTAGAGTGTTCTAGGAGCTTCTAGAAGCATGTTGAGGCGGCACCCTTAGGGGGACGCACCTAGGGCTCTAGGAGCCCTTCTAAAGGGCATATGTGCTCTTCTAAATGGCATTTGTGCCCTTAAACGTATATTGACGGTCTAGAAACAATTGACCTTCCTATAATCAAACTCCAACATAGTTGGAACCTATGAAAAAAAAAAGCCAAAATCTTCGTGTCAAGAATACACAAGCTAGGTACCATTACGGTTGTCGTAGTAACCATGTAGGTAATCCCCATTATGTACACAAATCAGACATTTAAACCCCTAAACACCAGCCTTACAAAAGACATTACCATCCACATTCAAAGTGTACAATTCCCTCAAAGGGTCGACCAAGATACGGTTCTCTCAACATGCGTCATATGCTCAATTCTACTTGAACCAAAAGCAAAAGATACATTTTGAAGGAGAGAAAAATCTTGTGCTATGTCGCGTTTACTATACTAGACGATGTCTATAAAATACAATCATGCTACACGAACACTAGAGCTTTTAAAGAATAATCGGAATTATCACACCAACATTCTCAATAAAATCCTTAAGCCATTAAGAAAAAAAGACCTAGCAGACGGGTGAGGGGCAGCAATTTTGGACAACAAAGTCACACATTGAGCACACATATTAAGTGGCAAAGCCTTGATGCTTAAGCATCAACCTAAATGAGATATAATTAGAAGACATCTTCAGTCTCCAAATCTAACTCCAACGAGACTCTCTAACTCACACAAGCAATTTAGAAAATCACATTTTCGGTTACACAATTTTGGAAAGGTAAGTCATCGATCATTCTATAATCATTATTTGAACGTGTAGTGTAGACTTGCACACATATTTACACAACACGTGTCTCATCTTCTCACATGTTGAATTGCCATTCACCCTTCCATGGCATTCACCCTTCCCTTTTTTCTATATTTCTCTTATCTTCACATCTCATATCCACTTCTTCGTTAGTTTACTTCTTAGTTTTCGTAGATAGTATGCACAACTTATCTTCTTTGTACATCATAGAACAACCAATCCATCATAATTGACATCAAAAGGATCTTAGCACCAACAAAACATTTAAGGGTGACAATGATTTCATAATTTAGTTCCCAAAAAATGATATTATAATTTAATTAGAAATAAAGAGAGAGAGAGAGAGACAAAATTGACATAAATTGTTATACATATTTTTAAAATGTGTGTAAATCGTAGTAAAAGTGAGATAGAGATAAATATGAGACAGTCTTGGTATGATCACAAAATTAATGGTTAGTAATATATACATTAAAAAAGACACTATTTCCAAAATGTTAAATCAATTTTTTTCAAGGGTCATGTTAAGGGCGCAAGTTAAGAAGGTTAAAAAAAGAATTAAAAATAAATTTTATATTGAAAGTATAACTTTTGCAACTTTTAAGACATTAAATGTACAAGTTTCAATAAAAACTTTCTACATCTGCCTTTTTAACTTATGTCCTAAGGGCACAAGTTAACATTTCTCTTTTTTAAAATATTAAAGGAAGTACCTCATTATGTGTGTGCGCTTAAACAATATCCATAATCTAGCAACTCTTTCACAAAAACAAAAACACACAAAAATAGCTCCATAAACATAAAATATCTATATTTTGATGTTTAAATAAAACTTCTAAAAATAAATTATTAGAAGTGTTTACGTTTCCAAATTTTAAATTAGAAATAATTAAATCATAACATTTGTAAGAAGATAAATTTGTTAAGGTTTTCAAAAAAAAAACAAGTATTTATTGAGGAAAAAAATACATCCTTCAAGATGTAATTTGGCAAAACATTCAATGCATAATTTTTATCTTCAGTAGTCAGTAGTACTTTAACATGTTCACTTAAGAGAAAATGTTAACATTTCCCAATAAATTTGAGGAGAATGTCAATTGTCAACTTATATACCTTATGTTAAAGAACTTAATATAGAACTATTGGTGCAGTTAATGTTTGAAAAGTTAAAAAAATGTTTATATCAATGCAAAATTACTTTTTTTCTTAATTAAAGTATAAGTTAATAAGACCTTAAATTGAAAGGTTATGATAACAAATGTCCTAAGACCATCCACAATGGAGACTCTCAATTTAGAGGTCTTAAACATGTCTCACGTGTACACATCATTCTTTTATAATTTTTTATTAATAGTACCTAATAAGCACTCAGTCACTCCAATGGACACCCTATAAAAAAGGTCTAAATCGGTCCCACCACTAACTCTTTATCATTTAAATTCCAACAATACAATGATTATTTTAATAAAAAACAGTGTGAGGTCTACTTAAGAATGAGCGTCTTAAGTGAGACCATGAGTCTTAGAAGACCCCCAAAAAATATTTCTCCAATAGATGTACTTATTAGGTACCGAGTCTTACATGGTGAATACCTCACCACTCAGGATGGTCTAAGGACATTTCTTAACAAGACAAAAATAAAATTGATTGATGAGTTTAATGAAACAAAAGTCAATTTTTAATGTAATGAATGCACAGTTTCTAATATTAATATAAAATTGGGAAATGCTAACCGGTGCCCCCGGGGCACTGGTTAAGGATATGAAAAAGGAAACTATATGTAGTTAATGCATTGAAATTGTGTAATTAATTTATAATAAAGTCAAAAACAGTTTCCTTTTATGGTATGCTTAACTAGTGCCCCGGGACACCGGTTAGCAGGACCCTATAAAATTTTCTCATTAAACTTTTTACCAAACTTTTAAAGTATTCGTTAACATTTCCCTAGATTAAAACATGATTTATTATTTAGAAATGCTTAAAAATTTCTTAAACACTCATGCTTAGCACAAACTAGCATGCCATAAACATGCACAACTCAATTGAAAAATTCATTGAAAGTCAAAATTGATGAAAAATTAAGAAATGAGACGTTATTTATTTATTTAATTTAACTAAATAAAAACATACATCACATACTAATATCTTTGATTTGATTATAGAATCTCAACAATTCACAAATTCCCATAATCCCATTGGTCTCTTTTCTTCTTGACAAAAAATAAAGTTCGGTGTTAATTTGTGTCTTTAAGACACATATTAAGCATTAAATTATTGTCACTAATGATAAGTATTAATTCCAAAAAATAATTAATATTAAATTTTTTAAGTAATAAATTAACACAATTTCAATACAAAATTTTTATTAATGGAATTATTAGCACGTACCCTAAGGGTACAATTTCAAAAAATAAAATACAATTTATCATCATCAGAAAATCCAAAACAGCAGCTATTTAAAGACCAAACCAGTCCTACAGCAAACCACTTCACTTACTTTTCAAACTCAATCTCTTCAAACATAAAACGACGCCGTCGCTTCCTTCTAACTGAAAAAACCGAAACTCTTCTTCATTTTACACAACCCAAACATGATAGCTTACCTTGAACACTTCGTTCATGGAAACGACACTGAATCACCACCAAACGACGACGTTTCATCTCTCCAATCTTCTTTCCATTTCGCCCCAAATTCCATCGCTAGTAAAGACTTCGGTGGCATGAAGTCCTCCACTCCCCTCGCCGTACTCCGCCCTTACACCACCGCCGATGTTGTAAAAGCCGTAAAAGCAGCAGCAACCACCACAAATTTAACAGTGGCGGCGCGTGGTAACGGTCACTCCATCAACGGCCAAGCCATGGCGGAGAATGGACTCGTCCTCGACATGCGAGCCACGGCGGAGGAGCCTTTTCAACTTCTCTACGTCGACGGTGTTCCACACGTCGACGTTTCCGGTGGGGCATTATGGGAAGAAGTGTTGAAACGCTGCGTTTCGAGGTTTCAGCTTGTTCCGAGGTCGTGGACGGATTATCTTGGTTTGACGGTGGGTGGAACGTTATCTAACGCTGGTGTTAGTGGTCAGACTTTCCGTTATGGTCCTCAAACGGCAAACGTAACGGAATTGGAAGTTGTTACTGGTAAAGGTGATAGTTTTGTTTGTAATGAAAATCAAAATTCTGAGCTTTTTTTTGCTTCTCTTGGTGGTCTTGGTCAGTTCGGTGTCATCACTAGAGCCAGAATCGTTCTTCAACAAGCCCCTGATATGGTAATAGTAATTCAAATTATAATTATCAATTAGTCTAAATAAATTTAGCTTCAGAGACATTTGATATGCTCAGACGCGAGTTATTTGTAATTCTAGCTAACTGCAAAACTAGCCGAGAATTGCAGTCAAATGTCTCTACAACTAAGTTTAAATGAGTTGGACTCGGAGAGCTCATCAACTCAAATTTTTGTTATTATTGTATGATGAAATAGTTTATGTTTTTGGATTTTGATTTTGGGGTGATTAATTATAGGTGAGGTGGATAAGGGTGATTTACTCGGAATTTGAGGACTATACTAAAGATGCAGAGTGGCTGGTGACACTACCCGAAGGTGACGGTTTTGATTACGTGGAAGGGTTCGTTGTGGCTAACAATGATGACCCTTGTAATGGTTGGCCCACAATTCCGATGGGTTCGAACCAAATTTTCAACCCGGTTTGTCTTCCTTCTTCAGCTGGACCGGTTCTCTATTGCTTAGAGCTTGCTCTTCATTATCGTAAAACCGCTCGATCTTCTGAAGTCAATACGGTAATTAACTAACTTAACTAATTAATCAATTTATTTATCCATTTGTTTTCATAATTTTTTTAACAAAAATGTATTTCAAACCACTTCGAGGTTCTTTTGTCTTTTCTTGTATTTGGGAATTGTACGGATCCGGGTCAGGCATAGAAGACATGTTTCGTGTCTAACATGTGTTGGTTTCCGAAATTTTACATGGCATCGGCATATTACGTTCAACTAATTCATTTTTCAAAACTTTTACCAATATCCGTATGTCTAAATTAGTGTCGTGTTTGTGTTAGTACTTCACTTCGTAAACAATGACACAATTTTGACTTTGAAAGCTGCTAAGTACAACTTTAATATTGATTGACCTAGCTTGGCCATAATTTTTTTTTTAAGAAAAATTTGGCTTGCCAATTAAGTTGAAGTTAAAAATGAAACTACTCCTATTAGTGGTAGAAAAACAAATTTAGGTGGGACCCAAGGGAAAAGTCAAATATACGTAGATTTCACCTACACTTGTACGAAATTGAGATATGGAAGAGGCTTATTTAATTCTCTTGAGCAACAAGCTCTATCTATAGATAACGTCACATATCATTTGGGTATAAGTGTTGGTTTTAGATTAAGAGGTTTTATTTTTACTCCCTCCAATCTCAAATATAAAAAAAAATAAAAATTGATTCATTGAATAATTAATGTATTTGTTTTACAATATAGACCAGATACATTAACTATTCAATAAACCTAAAAAAGTAATTTTTTCTTATATTTGAGATGGAAGGGAGTATCAATTTAGAATTTGAAATTTTTTTGCCAATGGTTGGGGGAAAACTGACTACACGGTCGTAATGTATCTTCCATTGGATTTTCTGACACATTACTTGTTACTAAAAAGCTTGTGTTGTTGGTTTCAAATTACCGAATAAGACACTGTACTTTGCTTAGTTCATACCTTAGCTATTAGCAGAAAATAGTAACATTGAATTTGAATTCCTTTATGGTTAAGGTTAAAATGGTCATGTAACATTAGTGAGTGCTCCATTTGCTCTGATCATTGAGATCTTGCTGACGTTTCGGTCCCCACAGTTCCGTAAATGGCCAAAAAACCATCATTTTCTGGAATCTGTGGTATTAATATTTTAAAAAATTATATTAAAAAAAGAAAATACATTCATATATGAATTAATTGAATGACGTAAATGCTCTTGATATTTGTAGAAAGTGGATAGATTGCTTGGAGGGTTGAGATTTGTTGAGGGAATAAAATTTGAGGATGATGTGAAGTACATGGATTTTTTGCTACGTGTAAAGCGTGTGGAAGAGGATGCTAAAGCCAAAGGTATATGGGATGCACCTCACCCATGGTTGAACATGTTTGTGTCCAAGTCCGACATTGCTGATTTTGATCGTGAAGTGTTCAAGAAAATCCTCAAACATGGGGTTGGTGGTCCCATTCTAGTGTACCCACTATTGCGAAGCAAGTAAGTACACTAGACACATTTCTTCTACTTTGCAAATACTTTGATTATCACTATGTTACATAGAAAGGTTTAATTAGTTGAGTCGATTGAACTATAATGAGGGGTTTCAAATATCTCAATTTGATGTTTGATCCAATTTTTCAAACATTAACTTAAAACGTGACCATTTCAACTCAATGCGATCATGTCACTATTATGGCCATATAAAAAACTATGATGGTGTAGTTTATAGTGCGATTGGAATCTTATTAGTTTAATTTTAGTATTTTTTTAATTATTACATAAGCTAGATTTGGCAAGATAGATATTTTTTACCGTCAAAGAGAAGGAAAGCTATGATTCACAAAATTTTATAAATTGCGTTGGTTGGGTTGGTTGTGTGATTTTGACATGAACTGCTGAGGTTGGCTGTGTGATTTTATCATGATTATGACGAGGTTAATTAATTAAAAACTAGCTACCACTAGTGGTAACATATGAACAATGACAATTTTGTGTGACACACAAAGCAAGAGATATGGACCAAGGGGTCCACTGGGAACACCCAACTGTGACCTTGGTTGCAAAGTATATGAATCACCTGAGCCATTTGCCTCTTTCACCCTAATTTGCTTCAAGGACCACCAATTTTAAACGGGGTGGGTAAGATTTGGAGGGTGGGTTCTATTGATATTGCACTTGTGTTGAACTAGAAAGGTTAATAAGCCAAAATGGGACCCCATTTCCCATATACTTCACCATCTATTGGTCGTATGGTAACCTCAGCTGTTTCATCACACTGCGGTTGTACCTTCTTTATCTCAGCTTGTTGGTACTTTATGGCACCTATATGTATAGTATTTTCTATCCAATTTTTAAAATTTTCCCTGATTTTTTTAGTTAAATTGCTTCTAAAATGAGTAGTTTTGTAATGGTTAAAAAAATTTATTGTTGATATTTTATATGCATATAACTACAACTATTTATTTGTTCATAAGTGTTATATTAGTGATTTTGTTATCCTAAAAAGTGTTACCAAAAAATTACCCTAAAAAAAGTAAGATTTTCACTTTAAAGTAGCCCAATTTTTTAATAAAATCATTTCTCCTTTTCTATCTGTTTTTTATCACATTAATCATCACATCATTTTATTCTATTGTAAAAAAATATGTATACCACAATCTTTGTCATGTACCTATTATTCACTATCACTCCTTGCCTGTGGTTGGCCAATAAGGCAACTGGGAACCTACATTCCTTTCCGGTAGGACAGCCATATAAACAAAGCTAATTGCACAATGCACATAAAAATAATTATACTAGTTGATTACTATCAAATATGAATGAGTGATAGAATAGTTAAGTTTTTTATTTTTATATTAAAAGTTGTCCCTTTTTCAACTTTATCTAAATTCTGATTTTTCAACGTCAATTTGAAAATTCTGGAGCCACTTTTTTCTGTGCATGGCACTATGTGCTTATTTTATAAAGCTAGCTATTGTGTACTTCCAAATGCTTTAAAATCTTTTTTGTTAGAAGAAAGGACTCTAGTAATCAGGTTTTTTTGGAGAGTTTCTTTTTTTGTCGAGCTCATTAATCACTTTGGTGGAGCTCATTAAACACAATCAGTAGTAGAAAGTAATCCTTTGTGATCGATGAAAACGAGATATTGGCATTAATTTTGCATTCCAACAACATATCTTTCATGGTCAGTTTTGCCAATAAGAATGGACAAGGATATTTATTCGCCAACCGGATTACAGTGACACCAGGTTTTGTATTTTCTCTTGAAATGGGATTTGATTTCTGACAGACAAAAACAAAATCTCCCTTGTGGTTCCACATACACAGGGATATTGATGCTGCTTTTTCTAAGGATTGGAATTTGGTTCCCTCTTCAAGGGTCCCCTCCCCTCTCCCCCACCTTGCCCAATCTGCAACTGGTTTAAGTCATGCGCGACCCATTAATTGACCTCATGCATTAATTCCCTCCATCAACATTATTAGAACATTGCATCGCGTAGGATCGAACCATAACCTCCTACATAATAGTCCTTCAATGTCTCGAATCAAACCACTAGGTTACTAGTTCGAGGTGTGTGTATGTATTATATACTCTCACCCCTTTATCCTTTATTAGTAAATCAATTAACATTTCAATCAAGAGTTAATCAAGTTGTAAGCATCTCCTAATGAAAACGCCACATGAAAGGCTGCAAAAGTCAAGGGGTTAAATTCTGGATTAATCTCATAACTGATTATCAAAATATCAATATTTTAGAGAGCCAATTAAGATAATTACAAAGTTTTATTAAAAAAGTCTCGTATACATTGAATGATATATATCAATGATGAAGCTAGCTCCTTACTATTTCATTATGTTCCTTAAAATGATGAAAAGTAAGTGCAGTATGACTTATTTTACTCTAGGTGGACCAAGATCCTGTTTTATTTTCCCTCTAGAAATTTGTGAAATCAATACTACTATTCTTGTCATGATGTACCCTAAATTGTGATTGCAATTTTAATTGATTGATTAATAATTAAGGTTCTTGTTTTTATGATTAATCAGGTGGGATGATAGACACTCGGTAGTGGTGCCAGACAGCAACATTTTCTACATAATAGCATTACTCCGATTTATTCCACCACCACCTAAGGGACCACCTACTGATAAATTGGTGGCACAAAACAATGCAATTATTCAATTGTGCTACAACAAGGGATTTAATTTCAAGTTATATCTTCCACACTACACGTCTCAGGAGAATTGGATGCGACACTTTGGGGATAAGTGGACTAGATTTGTCCAGAGAAAACAAAATTTTGATCCAATGGCTATTCTTGCACCTGGACAAAAAATATTTTCCAGAAACCAACTTAAATAATATTAATTAGATTATTAGTTTTATTAGCTAGATAGATTGTTTCTCAATTAACCTTGTAATTTTGTTTTCATTTTTTTTTCCCATCGATCTTGTTGTTGTGTCTTTCCCGAACCAATTACTACAATGTTCATCCATATTGTAAATCATCAATATTTTTGGGGGTAAATCAATGTGAAATCTTAATCCTTTGCGCATGCTATCCCATATATAAAATATCGCATATAAGAAAAAGTGTTATAATTGATAATTCATAAAACTAAATCTAAGTTCGAATTATGATTTATTATGTTTTACTTACTTTTTAATCGAACTCTGATTTATGCGACCCCTTCCCTAAAAATACGAGATTAAGACCAACAAATCTAATTCAAATCCACGGGGAGAAAGTGTATATATGAAAACAATTACGTAATACTATAAGTAGAGGTTCCAAGCTCTCTCATTCGCTTGTAAACAAAAAACTTGATTGAGAGATGTCGAATCTTTGTTGTTTTGATCTCGAGCAAATTATTATGGATGAAATTAAGGGGTTCAAGAGTCTGATGTATAGAGGTTCGAACTAATCTTGGTGATGCATGACACGTATATGGACTAGCTAGTAATTGGATAAAGCCACTTTCATCCTATCAAGCAAACTGGCTAGTGCTTGTCAACCAATCATTTTCCTTTGGTCTCTTTGGATTTTTAGTCTTTATTAGAATCTATCTACGTGCCAATTAGTCATTTGGACCACACACTAAATTTGTATATGTGTCTTACATATGCTAACAGGCTATGATTTCTATGTTGACTCCATCGTAAATAATCATGTTTGAAGCATTGTTAGACACTAAATATTGATATATCTCAATTGCAAACGGGCCATTATCCACATCGACAATAATATTTGAACTCAAATATGAGTTTATGGCTAAATTCAAATAAACTTATTTTTAGGGAGCTGTAATTCAAATAAACTTAAAAGGCTAAATGCATACAATTGATTTGAGTGTAAAAGCCACTAGGGTTTGGAGTTAGGTATCACGGACTCTTTATTGCTACTTTTGTACCTTTTTTTCATATGGAAAGATCAAATCCACATCAATAAAACAAGCTAAAATCTCAAAGGGAAAGCTATCACTTTCTCTCTCTCTTTTTTTTTTCCCTTCCTCCCTTTGAACTGGTTTCCACACAAATCCTCGGGCTTTGCTAGTTTGACACAAAAATCAAACAAAATCTACTTGGCTTCATGATTCTCCACTTTCATATTGTTTCTTTTGGTAACTTTTGTTTCCTTTCGTCTTGTTCTTTTTCTCACTTCTGTAATTTACTTTTTACTCATCGTATTAAAAGTAGAGAAAATTAAAGTAGATAAAGAATAATAATATTTTGGGGTCCCCTACTTAGCTTTAGAAGGCAATAATAAGATCATGATTTCTTGTAAGAAGCACCAACCAATCACAAAACGTTACGCAATTAGACTCATGCAAAAGTATCATATACGTTCAACAATGGTAAACGTGTCATGCACGAACGTGCTTTTTTTACAATATGTATTTTAGAATTCTGTTTGGTAAAAATAGCAGTTGATTGATAAGCTAGGTTATAATTTATAGCTGATGATTGATAGCTTTTAGTTGATACTTCTCCGGTCTCAAATATAAGAAAAGATTCTTTTTTAAGGTTTATTGAGTAGTTAATGTATCTGGTCTACATTGTAAAGAAGATACATTAATTATTCAATGAACCTTAAAAATGAATCTTTTCTTATATTTGAGACCGAAGGAGTAGTTTATAGTTGATGGGTGATGACTGATAGTTGATAAGCTAATTGAAGTGTTTGGTAAAATTGGCAGTTCAACTAGTTAATAAACGTAAAATGACATAAAAAGGCATTCTTAATTCATAATAAAAGGACATTTTTAAATTATAAAACTAAGAATAAAATTATGAACTATAAACTAACAAAAATGTTAAATTTAACTAACAAATAATTTTTTTTTTTTGAAAGAACTAACAAATAATATTAAAAACGTAATTTTTTTTCCTACAGTATTGTAACAATTGACATTCCTTAAAAAAATGTTGTAGCAATTGACAGTAATATAACAACATTTTTTCGGAAAAAAATAATAACGTAAGAATGCTTATATACGTGCCTTAAAAAAAGTGTAACAATATATGTTTTATTAGAGAAAATATATATAAAAGCAGCACCAGAAAAACAATATATATAAAAAAAAATGTTAGTAAAAAAACTGTTAGTCAAAATAATAGATATAAACGTAACATGTTAGTAAAAAAAAACAATATATATAAACGTAACATGTTAGTAAAAAAAAATAAAAAAAAAAATGTTAGTCAAAACAAAATATATAACTGTAACATTAAATAAATTATAAAGGGGTAGAATTGGATTTTAGATAAATGAATAAGGATAAAATTGGAAGAAAAGATGATAAGCTATAAGCTATAAGTTCAAACTCTACTTGGAATAGCGTTTGAAAAATAGCTTATAAGCTCGTGAAATAAACTATAAGCTCGTAGTGAAAGACCATTACTAAACAGAGCTTTTTTTGTCAGACGAGCTTATAAGCCATCCACAATAAGCTATAAGCTCGTTCATGGTCTTACCAAACAAACCCTAGATGTAACAAAGTACGGACGCGTAAGCTATGCGCGTGTAACTTGTAAGAGTATAATCTTAGTTATTAACTTGTAAGAGTATAATCTTAGTTACAAGTTGCAACTTCTATTTCTACTTAGCAGTAGTTTAATTTAGTGTCAGCGCTTTCAATATGCTTTGTTTGGTTTGATGATTTAAAAACAGAATGAAATTTAAGCGAATCATTGAATAGTCAAACATGGTATGTACGTATACATTAGTGTGATCCGTGTACAAGTACAACTGAAAATGTTAATTCCCTTTAGATAATAGAGATTTATTTGAAGGTTGACCTCTTTCAACAAATGTTTTTCGTTACATGTCTATCAAGAATTGAACTCTGGACAAACGGCTAATGGGCTCAATATCTACCACTTATGTCACACTATGTTGGCCTAGTCCTCTATTTTAACTGTACTTTATTTTGAAATCCAAAATTTATGTATTTGCTTAAAAAAAGTCATAATTTTTTTATAACTTAATTTGTGGTTTATTTTTTATGTGTCATATTTTATTAGTGATGTGAAATTATATTTTGATGATTTGACATTGTTGATTTGCACTAGAAACAAGTTACATTTTTTGTTTTGTTTAGTTTCATTTATCAAATGTAAACCTATTTTTCTAAATGTAATTTAACATCATTAATGAATATGGGACATCATAAAAAAAAAATTAAAATAGGTTGTGGAATAGATCCTAAAATTTGGGAAACAAAGGGACTAAAAACCCCAAATTAAAAATCGTGGGATGATAGACAGCAAAATATTGACAAAAATTCATTAATTTAAGCCTTAATAGTAGTATTATTTTCCTTACAATCACTTCACTTACAATATATGAAAGCAAGATACTACCAAAATTATTTAACTACCCATACCTAATTTTCTTCCAAACTTTTTCCTTTACAATTTTAGGGCTATTTTTTGTCAAATCCACTATCAAAACCCACTTAACCAAAACTCACTTTCTCACCTTTCTTCATTTAATAATAAACTTTTCTCTCTCATCTTTCTTTATTTATAATAATAAACTTTTCTCTCTCATCTTTATTTATTTAATAATAAACTTTTCTCTCACCTTTATTTTCTAATACTCCCTCCGTCCCAAATTGTACGTCGCTTTAGGGAAAAAAATTTTGTCCCAAATTATATGTCGCTTTACAATACCAATGCAACATTAATGTTACTTTTCCTATTATAACCTTAACTATTTATTACTCTCTCTTCTTTCAATTCTTTCATTTATCTTTCCCATATTATTTATTAAGGACAATTTTGTAAAACAACTCATAATATCTCTTTTCCACACAATATTAATTGCATTTCTTAATATGTGTGAAATGACCAAAACGTCATACAATTTGGGACGGAGGGAGTAATAAACTTTTCTCTCTCAATCTCACTCTCCTCTCTTATCTTTTTCTTACCAACTTTCTTCATTTTTCATTTTCTCTACTAATTTTCAATTCGGTTTTACTGACAAGTTTTTTTTTAGAGGAAACTAACAAGTGTTGTTGTTGTTATAGCAGAATATGATTTTGTATTTTACGATAACACTATTATATAATATGTTAATTATGTTTTTTCACGGGACGCATATTAATATTTTTCACACTCAAACATATTAGTAAATAAAACCTATGATTATTTTTATTTATTAGCTTTTTTCATATCGTCAATACTAAAATAAGAACAATATTATAATATACTATGATTAATCATACTTCAATTTTTTCTGTTGTTTTTTTATAAATGTATCACTAAAAACCCGTTGGAATGTACAATTGTAACAAGGGACCCATTTTAGCAACTACAACGAGTGATCAGTTTTAATTAGTATTTTTTTTAATATCTCTATTTAAACACCGCGACTGCCTAAGTTTTATTAATCTATTCAAAAAATATATGTGGGTGTATGAACTATATATTAATTAAAATATACATGTGAGTATATGTTTGTTTTACGGGAATATATTAGTATATTTTTATTTCTGAAATCTAATGGGAACTATATATTCATAAATATATATATGAGTGTATGGACTATATATTAATAAAAATATATCTCACTATATGTTAGTATGTGTTTATTTGTGAAATGTATTTTCATTTATTTTATTTTTTAATATCGTCAATACTAAAACAAGAACAAAAATTATAATATACTATGATTAATCATACTTCAATTTTTTCCGTTGTTTTTTTTTAAAATGTACCAATAAAAAACCCGTTGGAGTGTACAATCATAGTTTTAAAACTCGGCTCGGTCATCGACTCAGCAGGGGTACTGGGTTACTGAGTCAATGGTCGAACCACTGAGTCATTGGTCGAACCGCATGACTGAACCGAAATCACTCGGATGACTCGGTTAGATGACTCGGTCTTAGATTAAATTTATATAGTTATTTAACCGGATTAAATCGGATTGACTCGGTCACTTTAAAAACTAAAATAATGACACTTGTAAAATAAAAAAATCTATCCAACAATAATAATTTCATAGGCT
>Ga0228711_1004890_pt1 | contig 20454 bp, 14 predicted proteins | sample MedpolnodulmetaG_2_FD_177996 | JGI IMG/M metagenome (GOLD analysis project Ga0228711, IMG submission 177996) | Root nodule microbial communities from Medicago polymorpha collected in Santa Monica, California, United States - brown nodules | ecosystem: Host-associated > Plants > Roots > Nodule... | reverse complement strand
TTTTGAAACATGGTCAATGAATTGTCACTTTTTTTTTTTTTGCAGCTAATGAATTGTCTCATCGTCACGGTTGAACTTTGACTTTTGATGGATCTTTGATTTTGATTTTACATGTTGCCTTCAGTCTACGCACCTTCCTTAAAATAAGAAAGAATGAAAAATTTCTTTGCTTCCTCTCTAGTTACTGTTCGTTTTCCTATTACTCAATTTTTTTCAAGGTAAATGAAGACTTAAAATCTCAACCTTTGATGAAAAATCACATGCACGAGGTTGGTAAGGAACTATTGTTATTCTGAATTATGAAATATGAATCCAACAACATATCGTCATATCATAGTCTATAATAATGTTGGAAAATGGCCTTATTCTACCAATAGCCAACTATATGTGGGACCATACATTTGAATATTTAGCCTTATCGTTAAGAGACAAAATCACAGCCAGCAGCCACGATCATTGAAAGTCTTCAAATAAAAATAAAATTCAATGAACAATACTAACAATCAAACACATGTCCATTTAAGTCAATTTTCAATTGCATTCAAAATTCATTAAATTTTATCAAAGGGATCATTTCTAAGAAATTTCGTTTTAAGGGCTATTTGTTCTATAAAAGATCAAAGTCTCTCCCTCTTGGTCTATATCATTCACAACTTTGATCGTTATCATTCTACAATCTAACAAAAAAATCACTATGGGAGTCACAACCTTTACACATGAGTATTCTTCAACCGTTGCACCATCACGCATGTTCACAGCCTTGATCATAGACTCTAGAAATTTGATCCCAAAGCTCTTGCCCCAGTTTGTTAAAGATGTTAATATAATTGAAGGAGATGGAGGAGCTGGAAGCATTGAACAAGTCAACTTTAATGAAGGTAAGCACTTAGCAATCAAACATAAACCTCACTCGATCCAACGCATATTGAGGTCTAATATGTGAATAGACATTTTTAAAACTCATAATAGTTATGCGAATGGACATTTTTAAAACTAATAATAGTGTTTTAGTAAAATTACTAAATTTTTGTTTGAATTTTAATTTTTAGACATTTTAAATTACAAAATAAAATATTAAATTCATATAATCAATTTCATTTAATATTTCTTTTTCAATTGATAATAAAGTCAATTGATTTAATCTTTATTGATAAATATTAATTTTAATTTTGAAAATAATAGAGTATGTGTCTTTATAATTAAGTAAAATATTGATAAAATACTTTTCGATTGCTTTGGTGGCTTTACCATTAGGTCGACATCAAATAAACCGAAGAAGTTTATTTCTTGAATAACTTCTAATGTATTTCTATTATGATATGCAGGTAGCCCTTTCAAATATTTGAAACAAAAGATTGATGTGCTTGATAAGGAAAATTTGATTTGTAAATACACTATGATTGAAGGGGATCCATTAGGGGACAGGCTGGAATCAATTGCTTATGATGTGAAGTTTGAGGCTACAAATGATGGAGGTTGTCTATGTAAAATGGCAAGCAGTTACAAGACTATTGGAGATTTTGATGTTAAAGAAGAAGATGTAAAGGAAGGAAGGGAAAGTACCATTGGAATTTACAAAGTTGTGGAGTCATATCTGCTGGAGAATCCACAAGTCTATGCTTGATTTTTTATTTATTTATTATATGTCATGTATCATAGATCATATACAAATTACAAATCGATTCAAATTTGTAATATTTTTTATGCAATAGTCTATTCAAATTTGTAATGAGTGTGTGCAACCATAGGGACATTTGGAATGGTTGCTAAGAGTTGAATTCCTTAATAAGTTCTTATAGCATGTGAGGCCATAAATGGCTAGAGATTGGTGGTTTTGCAAATACATTTGTACAAGTTAGAAGCTATGTATTGGACATTTCAATATTTGAGCTTTTATATTTTATTATTTTGAGTTTTTATACCTTTTGATTTCCGACCATAATCGCCCAAAATGCCCTGTGATCGATGTTGGTCTTTTGCACACTCAAATTCTGAAGCAAAAATGCTCTTTAGACAGTACAAATAAAATGCTGGGAAAGTGAATATAAATGGGAGAATATGTAATAATATAAAATAGAGTCTGTGTAAAAATTGCATACTCTAATTACAAACACAGGCCAAACCATGTTCATTCAAGCAACTTCTACCCAAATCTTCTTTGGCAAAATAAGGTGCAAGATATTCATGGTTCATGAAATTGATCTATTCCATAATCTGATTTGTTTTACTATAACCGAACCTTATGAACTATAAATGGAGAGATTTCAAGCTAAAGTAAGGTATATACATGACTCTCTTTACCCTTCCAAAGATTCCTTTTTGTTTTTTCACATATCTTGCCTTTTACACATTCCTTACCCGTGTAAGGCATGTATAAATATATTCCATTTAAACATTCTTCATCCATAATCCAATTCCTAATTATAAAAATAACTTCTCTTGATTGTTCTAACTTTACAGATCCATGGTTTACGAGTCCCAGGTAAGGCCCTAAAACTCCATGCATATATGTTTTTTTTCTCCATCTTTTCTTTCTTTTGTGTGATTAATTACGATTTTGATGAATTTAAACATATTGCAAGCATCCCTTGTAAGAGTGGTCGATCCATCAAATGCAGACACCTCGAGTCACAACGATACAAGTCCGAGTCGATTGTAACGGATGTGCGCAGAAGATCAAGAAAGCACTCAATGGCATCAATGGTAGGTATATTAATTTTACAAGATTTTCCTTCTTAATGACACCAGCAACATCAAGCAACTATTTTGTGAACTTGTTGTTTTGCAGGTATACATGATCTTCTCGTTGACTTCGATCGACAAAGGCTAACAATTATTGGATGGGCAGATCCAGAAAATATTGTCAAAGCAATTAAGAAGAAGGCAAAGAAGAATGCCACCATTATTTGTTCCAATATTGAACTAACACCTTCATCTAAAGATTCTAAACCAACAAAACAAAAACCAAAAGAAAATCTTCCAGCTCCACAAGCTCAAGGAACCTCCTTTCCAAAACCAATGGTTGAGGCAACACCAACACCTACATGGCACAATGCAAGACAACACTGGCAAAACAATCTAGGAACTGAAAATGTAGAAAATGCTCACATGTTGCACAATTATCAGTCTAACCATGTTAACAGAATCGGTTTCGGGAACAACTATGTTGACCATAGAGACAGATCATACCATAATGACCCTGTACTTCTACAAGAGCCATCTCAAATCCAACCATTGAATGTCATACATAGTTATAATACTTACATACCATCATCTCATATCACTGAGTATGAATGTGTTAGATCACCATCATGGCACACACATTACAACTATATAGAACACTACAATGACAACAATGTAGATATAGCAGCCATGTTCAGCGATGACAATCCCAATGCATGTACCATAGTCTAGTATAGTGCCTTAGACATAGAGGAGAGAGACTTTGCATGAAAAGTAAAGGTCTAATTTGCTTTCCAATATCTTGATTCTGTAACACAGTATCATTCAAAATTTAGGTAGAAAATAAAAATACTTTTTAGTTTGCAAGAGACGTAAGAAGGGAAAACAAAAATAATATCCCTATCTTCTGTGCTGATTAACTTGTACTGTATGATTCCTTTCGTCAAAGCAAAAAAGTACTTCATATGTAAATATGCAATTTCCTGAATTTGGCAATACAGAAACATGCTCAGGTTGACACTAGATAGAAATAGAAGAATATATATGCCATTTCCTGAAATCCTTATCAAACACGAGGTTTTACATTCTCTGATGACTGGTGAGTTTGTATATCCAGTTACAGTAGTGTATGTAACTACAAGATATGCAAACTTTCATTGTACTTGCTAAATTACAACAAATATAAGAAATAAGCATATTTTCTGAAGTGTTTTACACCGCAAAAATAACTATCATTACAATTGGCCATGTTCAAGAAAGAGATCATACAGGTTCTTAGAAAGTATCTAATTGTTTATTTGACATGGAAAGTATCTAATTGTTTATTGGACACTAACAGATAATCAAAATAGATATAATTCAAAGGAAATGTCATGGATCCGAGTATTTAGATAAAGCAACGGAATAGGTGTTTACGAACTGACATGCAAGAATGCGTGCAACATGGATACCAGAGGGGAACTTTAATGATATTTTCATACACGCACTTACTTTGATCACACTCTCGTACTGGCTAAATAATGGGTGTATCTAGACAACTCGTTAGGCAAAGATCATTTTTTTTTTATCTAGAGGATACATTCTTGAGAATAGGAGTATTTTGAGCATGTCTTCAAACATATACCAATACATGTGAACTACAATATGCATTTCTATTAATCAGTAAAAATCTTCAATTACATAATCTAGGGGATTCTCATTTAAAAAAAAAAAAAAACTGAATAACACCAAAATTCCTGAGAAAGTAAACAAAATTGCGAACAAAAAGCTGGTTGGAACCCAGTATCTGTTCTCTCTTCCTCCAAATCTCTGTCAGCCGCAAACGGGACAACTGGGAACTCGTAATCTGTAATGTAGAACACAAACAGTAAATTAAAACCTCCGAACACTAGGCATATATGATCTTATATAATAGCTTGGAACTAGAAACATCATGATTCATGATATAGTATAATACATATCTCGGTTAAAAATATACTGCATAAGATGGAGGGGGAAGGAAAACAATGAATAATGTCATGGTAAAGGCTTTTTGGCAATAGGTTATAAAAAACAAAATCAGCAAAAATTTAAGCATGTTTAGAAATTCCATACTAAATCCTGGTAGAGTTTCAAGGTCCTGGCTCCATGTAAAGTCATATCTATCCAACCACATTAAACTCGCTTACCAATTTTGGTAAGAACTATTGCATAACAAATGAGAACTTATCCTCTTGTAATACCTTCAAATAAAAGGAACGCTAGTTTTCATTGTCAGAACTTATTTCAGATGCATCATCTTCTTCACCATCTTTTTCACCATCTTCATCCTCTTGATAAAATTCAGCCTCGTCTTCACTTTCTTCTGTTTGGATATCATGCACCGAATGGCTTATTCTCTGAGAAGCCTTATCAATCTGAAAACATATTCAAATGAGGCCCCACAAGTCCAATAAACATTCACCAGATGGCCAAATTAATTTTAGAAAATGTGACTACCTGTGATGTCACCAGTTGTAGACGACCTGATAATTGCAACAAAGACTGAAGAGTTGCCCCTCTGGAATTTGTAATCTGAAAAATGGAAGACAATAATTGAATTTCTCAAACAGTACACGTATTGAACTGAGCCAGAAATCATTGGAAAATCAAAATGAACAAAAGAAGCCAGCTTGACAAGAAAGAAAGAAATCAAAACACCCTTAATTTTATCTAAAAAAACAAATGAACAAGAATTACCAATCACAAACTTATGCCATCATTCCTCATTCATATCCCAATTTTACTCTTATTGCCAAGCTCCAACACAAAACTTGAATAACAAATATAATCAGATAATATATTAGTTTCTAAAATCATGTTTTTATTGCCTATCCCAAAGAATATGCTAGAGGAACATTATTTCAAAAAATATGTTATAATGGCCTTTTTCAAGTTTTGTTCTTAAACAGGAAATGTAAAAATAAAATGTGCAAAGCAACCTTTGTGCACTTTAAGCAATATGCACTGTTGGCCAGTGATTATCAAAAAGAAACTAAAATTGGTTGGCCAGCATTTGATAAAAATGTAAACAAACATGTACCATGCATATTAGAAAAAGAACAACGGGAAAAAATTACGAAATTAAGGCATAATTGCTTTCAGATATGTTTACACAAATAATACTTATAAGCCAACAAGCCATCATAGAACGCTGTCAAGATAAACCATGTTGAATTAACTGATCCTTCGGTCATTTCACTATTTTTCAAGTCTTCATGTCCATATATAATGAAACTCAACATAAGTAGAATCTATCAATTTACGACATCAATGAAGCATCCATCACAATTTCACTAGTAGGAATTATGGAAAAAGATGTAGACCTAAATTAGAGTAAGGATAATTAATATTTGAATTTTTCATTGTAAATTTAAAATTGAGTTGCCAATACCAATCATGTAAATGAGAGAAGCGAACTTAATCCATGATACCTTGTACACTGAATCAATCATATGTGTTGCAGATTCTTCAGCAGCATTATGACCATGGGTAACTAAAATGCTATACATCCATGGAAGCACATACTCTCTTCTAGCCGACCTGTCAGTAAAGATTTATTTATAAAGTCACAGTAAATGAAAAATGAAGATTTCTTTATGAAGTAAATGAATATTGCCATTCACAGAAAATGAAATTTGTACCGAAAAATATCATTAAATTCGACAATCAAGTCAATATCATCTAATTGTCAAAAAAAAAAGTACAAGATCTCTATGAGAAAAACTGAAGATAGTGCAATAGAAGATATCAACCATATGAAGCCTTGATTACGATTCTGCCTCTATTTAATATATCTATCTAACAATTATCATATTTGGAAGCTAAAGGAAATGAGGCCTGATTCTATTCTGCTTCCACAACACGATGGTTATTATTAATCTTTAGAAATTTCATCTTCACGATTGTTTTCTTGCTCCCAAGATCTTCAATCTTGAAGACAAACCCAAACTTTTAGTGGCAACCGCCGGAGCACCACCTTCTGAAAGATCCAACATGTGGCATTTAGGTTGATCTCTTGCTAGTAAAACTGTAAAACAATGAAAGTGAATAATCTGAAAGCATCCCCTCTCAATGTCGGTGCAGCAAAAAATAGCTTCTTCTTCTCAGGAACTTGAATAAGCTAAAATAATTGACCATTGAGTTACATTCATGAGCCACCGATAAGTCTCCCTTCCTTCCATCAAATCTTGGAAGTTGGAACCATCTTCAAGATGGTGTATCCACAACTCCAGGATTGGAGCTCCAAAAGTAGTTGAAACAAAATGGTAATATACTACAAAGACAGGACTAAAACCCAATACCAAGCATAAAAGAGAAACCAGTAGAGTTCTAGTTGGCATTTTCAAGGATGATAGGCTGTACCAAAAAAATGTTCCGACAACTTTGAAATTAATAGGAATATATTTAATGTCTTTATTGTTGATATCTCTTGTTTGAATGATTTGTCATGTTCCTTTTGTAAACTTTTTTAGAGTTCTGAAATGATGCCACATCAGCAGTTTTATGTGAGGATGCTTGGGAGGCCTCATATTATACCTTAACATGTACCAATAGACTATTAGTGGATATAAACAAATGAATTTGCATACCAGCCGTTAGAGAATAGAGAGTAATCCATGCATGTTTTGTGGTTTTCAATTGTAGCTCTCAAGGTTGAATCCAATGAAGGGAGCGAATGGTCGTAAATTACTATTGGTGCGATAACTGACACATGTGAAGGATTAAAGCATACTCTAAGTTCCATGGACTTGTATTAGCCTTGACACCAAAAGAGATATCAATGATTGGATGAATTCAAAAAATGGCAACATCACTCTAATCCTTTCTTTTTTTATTGACTTTACAATGTTGTTTATTGGATTCATATAAAAGCAAACTGATACATGCATGGTCGCCAATAGCAATAAACCGTGGTTGGTATATTGTCACCCATTTACAAACATTGGAGCATGTGGATTAGGGGGGTTGCACGGATGGCAGGTTACGCGGGTGGGTTGGTTTGGTTGTATCAAATGAAGAAGAAAGGTTTGCAGCTGCTGGGATCACACACATATCACCATCTATCAAGACAGAAGCTCGCGACACACTCGTCACCAACACCAGAGAACCTCGCAACCACCGGTCTCTGTCACACCAACCACAAACTCACATTTTTTTTTTTTATGAAAAATCGGTATCCGGTCCAAGAATCGACTAATCCGAGGGGACCAATCCCACCGCCCACTTGCAAAAACCCCATTTAAAGCCAGAGCAAGCTCTGTATGGACTTAGCCCACCGAAATTGGCACCAGAGGGAATCGAACCTGAGACCTTTGGAGGAGCAAACTCCAAGATCCCAAGCCAACCACTAGGCCAACCCCAAATTGGTTATAATAACATAACAATTATTAAACCCACTTGGGTTGGTCTGGTGGTATTGACCTGGGACCTGGGAGTATGTTCCTCCTTGAGGTCTCATGTTCGATTCTCCCCAATGCCAATTTACGTTGGCTAATTTATCTTCTTCAAAAAAACATAACAATTATTATTCTTAAAAAAAAAATACATTTATTATTAAAAAAATACATTGGAACCATCCTGGTCACTATATGCAAGAGTTTATTTGCAATGGGATATATGAAGTTATGTGTTTATGACAAAGTCAATTATAATATTGACATTCTGTTCTAGTCTTCTAGATGTTCAATGTGCCTTTAGTCTTCGTTGACCATTGAAAATTAGGTATTAGAAACGATCTAATCTTTTAATTGGTTTGGACATTTGTTTGCAAACCACAGTTTATACAACCTACTACTATCTACTACTCTATTATCTAGGAAAGTTAATCACGACCAAAACTATTTAATTACCCTCACTAAACTTGGTTAGTCACATCCTTAAATAAAAAAATAAAAAAAACTTGGTTAGTCACCAAGTTTGTTGGCTTAAAGGTCTTTTTTAAATTCTAATTATTCAATGGTGATTTTATATTATTAATTAATTGTTAGATTAATTTTTTCTTAGTTGTTTGGATTTGAACCCAGAACCTTCATCTCCTTATTCTTTAGCCGAAATATATTGTGATATAGCTTGATTAAAGTTGTAAGAGTAAGTATACACTTTTTGTAAAAAAAAAGGGTTAATAGGTCTTTACCCCCTGTAATATAGGTCATTTTCGGTTTTCTCCCTGTAAAATTTTTGTTTTGATTTACCCCGTGTAAAATATTTTTCTTTTGATTTACCCCGTGTAAAATATTTTTCTTTTGATTTACCCCCTTAATAGGGCAAACAAAAACCAATTTTATTATTTTTTTCCAAGAATTTTTCGTTTTTGTTTGGCCTATTAGGGGGTAAATCAAAACAAAAATATTTTACAGGGAGGTAAATCAAAACAAAAATTTTACGGGGGGAAAATCGAAAATGACCTATATTACAGGAGGTAAAGACCTATTAACCCTAAAAAAAAAATACACTTAATTTTTTATATCACTTTAGATTACATGTTTCTTATACTTTGATATATTTGTTCCTGATTTTTTATAAAAGAAAAGTTTGGTCTTAATTTTGTAGCACTGTTTCTCACACAAACATAACCCACAGTCTTATAGTTGGAAGAAACTTTCTCCACCCAACATAACTTTGAATTTACATAAATTTTGTGACCAAAGAAAGGGTACATCTATCAATAAAATCGATCCTTGTATTATGCAATGTAATCAAATATTTCCTTTCATTCTATAATCAATGTTAATTTACAACATAACAAACTATGGACACAAGAATGAAAACATAACAAAACTCTAAAGTGCAACAAAGAAACTCTATCCTTCGGATAGTTAACAATGAAATACGCAACATAGAGAAATACTCTGAAGTATCCTAAAGTATATGCAACTTTACAAAATTAATAAAAAAAAAAAATTGATTACTTCTCTTATCTTGGTTGAAGATATGAGATAGGAAGCATTTCTATTTGTCCATTTTCAGCAACTCTTTGATATTCTCTCATGTTTTCAGCTTCTCTAGATATTTGAATATCACTGGGAAAATAATATTGATAAATATATTTTACAACCAAACGTGGAAGTAATGCTGCTATCACAATTCCTAGCAACAATGCCCAGAATAGTCCAGTGCTTGCAACATGAAAGAAGGCCCTGCAATGTCAAAGTTATGAAAATGCAAAGATTAGTGTCTATATAAATTAAAGAAGCAATGTATGATTGCAAAGGTTTTAAATGCATATAAAGTATGGTAGCAAAGGTTATCAAATTTAAGATGCATAGAATGGTAACAATTTTTTATTTATTTATAAGTTGACATGATTTTTCTATGATTTGTATTAAAACAATGACAACAACCAGTAATTAAGAACGGGTCGTGATGGGTTGGGCCGTTTCTCAAAATAAGTTTGTTGAGAGGTCTCTCTCCCTACTGGTGCTTATATATACCAACTATACCATCAAGTCAGATAACTGCTTGAAGGCACTCTCAATCTAGCATCAGGAAGGGAGACAAGACTCTCTCAACCCTAACCTCTTTCTCTAATGGCTTCTCTGATAGGATCTTAAATGGTCAATCACAAACCAATTAAATTAGGTACACAATCTATTCTATGTCTACAACATATCATGTATTTATTAATCAGTTTACTTTAGAGTCGAATATTCTATTCCAGCAAATAAAGAGAGAAAAAGATAGTGAATACATACCAATAACCAGGAAGTTGAGGTATAGCATCAATGATCATGACAGAAATGAATGTAGCAAGAATAGATCCCCAAATGACTGCATGAGTCACCCAATACCATCTAACAACATCCATAGCCAAATGTAAATTGACCAAAATAACCAATGCAAGAGTCCAAAGGTCTCCTATGCTTGCTATATCAATAGTACTTTTCCAATATGCAAAGAGTGGAGGCCAAAATACAACCATGCTTTGCCACAAAGTATCAGCCATTGTTAACATAAACAGTTTCTTGTTGTAGGCTTCATCTCTTTGTCCAGCGCTATAAAGTTGAGGATACTTTAGGAGAGTGCTTCTACTAAGATCTTTGTCAAGAATTCCAACAATAATAGTTGGAAGTGCACTGTAGATTATTGAGTACAATGTGGAGCTCCATTCATTTATTGCAGTTGTTGAAGTGAAAGCAGTGTAGAGAACATACCTAAGAAACAAAGGCACACAACAAAGTATTATTACCAATGTTCCGCAAATCGAGTGTTAACTCTCCGAGTTTACCGAGTTTACGTTTTTAGGTACCAAAATCGTGTTAACATGGAGGTAAACTCGGTTTCTGGTAAAATCGGAAGGTTTGACCGAGTTAACACTCGGTAAACTCGTGTAAACTCGACCGAGTTTTACGAGTTTACATCTTAAAAAACATATAAAAAATTGGCCCTTTTTTTGGGCCCATTTTTTTCAAAACCCAATTCCTTTTCTACAAGCTCAAAGATTGAAACGTTTACTGAATAGTTACATTTACCGTAACACGTTGTTCCTTAAATGAAACGTTTCTTTTTTCTTTCTTCTCTTGAGTTCTCAAATCATGAATAGGGGAGCACATACCAGTTAGGGTTGCGATTCCGACGGTGGAAATTCAGATTTTGATGCCGGTGATTGCGACGTCGGTTTGGGTTGCGGTGGTGGTGTTTGTTGACCTTTTGAAGAAATTAACTAGTTTATTTTTTAGATAGTTTTATTAACAACTTTAGAAACTTTTGAAACTTGCTTTTTTGGATGGTTTTATGGATGACTTAAACTTAGAGACATATGAAACTTATGATTTTGTGCGTTAATTTTTTATTTTGATGCTAAGTTGAACATAACATTTTATTATGGTAGTTTGGTATAATTTACCTTTGTAACTAAGTCATATTTTGCAATATTGATCTGTTTACAATATTATATTAGCTTATATATGTTGTGCATATAATAAAATTTATATAATTTTAATTTAGGTAAACTCGTACGAGTTCTCGAGTCGAGTTTACCTAGGCAAAACGAGTTGAGGTAAACTCTCGAGTTGTAAAACCTTAATTATTACTATGTTAAAATCTTGAGGAGAAGATGAAATAGAAAGATATATCAAAAGACAATTATTATTGTACTTGCAGCGAGTACAATATCTGAAACTAGGGTTTAGTCTCTTTTGGTCATGCCTGAAGAATGATCTCAAGGGGGTATTTATAGCCTTTCGTGGACTTGTTTTTCCGTGACTTAGCCCCCAAGCAACATGGGCCCTAAGTCATGTTTAGAGCGTCTAGATGCTTCTAGAAGCCTTCTGAGGCGACGCCCTTCGGAGGACGCGCCCAGGGCTGTTTGGACCTTTCTGGAGGGCAGTCTGCCCTTAATTATATATTGACGGTCCAATTATCTATAAAACCCTGATACTGACACAGACATCAAACACGATATTGACAAGTAGACATACAACATATATGATGTGATAAACCATTTGTTGGATTGTGACTTACCAAAATAGGACAAGAACAAGGACTGCATTTCTGTAGAAATTGTATAGTATCATGTAACCAAGCCTTTGATAATTCCAGTGACCATGTATCAATAAGAGAGGAACTAAAAACCTAAACTGTCCCATTGCAAAATCTGATGCCATTACAGCTTGCCTACCCTCTTGTCCACTTATACCAACTCCAACATCAGCCATTTGAATCATTGATACATCATTAGCACCTGTAAATAATACACGGATATACATCAGTGTTTTCGCTCTAATATACAGTTCAAATCATAAATCTTACTAGTAAAAAATGTATTGAAAGGGATTGACAAGTTGAAACAAATCAAGAGAAGAACTCATACCGTCTCCAATGGCTAGTGTCATGTCAGATGTCCGCTTCTTCACAAGGGAAACAATACCAGCCTTTTGCAGTGGAGCCACTCGGCAACAAAGAACGACAGAACACAAACTTGCAAGTTGAAACAGCTGAATCAAACACAAGTAGCCAAAGTCAGCAAATAAAACATCATCAAGAGACACAAATGTGTTTAATCACTCTCTAAGTCCCTGAACTAGTTGGATATTTTTTAAAAATTTAACCTAAACAGTAATTCCACGAAGATATATTGAAACTAACCTCTTCTTCATGTTCACTGTCAAGAATGTGTACAAGGCTCCCACCATCAATAATCAAAGCTATCTGTGTTGCAACTGCGTCAAGTTTTCTAGACCTTTCAAGAGCATCTTTGAGATTTTTTCTACATGACACTTTACTATTACTATTAATAATAATTTGAGTCATGTTTCTTGTCAAAAGTTTTGATGAGAATCCAATAGATATAGCAGTTTCTTGCTTGTCGCCAGTCAAAACCCAAACTTTAATACCTGCTTCCCTTAGAGACTCAATTGCTTCCGGCACGCCCTGTTGAAGTTTATCTTCAATAGCAGATGCTCCTAATATGCAAACATTGTTTTCAACATGGTTTGAAATTTTTTTAAGCATTGCAGCCCTACCAAATACTGCAGTGCTCGCTGCTTCATAAGCCGCGTGCCATTGCTCAGACTCTGAAGTGCTTAGCTCTTTCATTCCAATAACAAGTGTTCTTAAACCTAGGGAAGAGTAAGAGTGAAGATGAGTTTCTGTGGCTTTTATTAAGTCCATGTTGTGTGATTTGTCTATTACACTAAACATGGTTGTGTCTGCTCCTTTGACAAAGAGTTTTACTGAACTGTCAGGGTAGCCTAGTATAACCGACATTCTTTTTCTATCACTGTCAAATTCATGTAAACCCAAGACATTGAACCTGCAATGTTCATAATGAGAAAGATTCATTAGAATGTGGATAATCATTGTTTGCACCACATTAAAGATGATTTCATTATCATTATCGAAGACTAGACCCTAAAAATGAATACGCTGCAATTGCGATTATGGATAGAAAGGTTTTCATAACAAACTTACTTGAGTCTTTGTCCATGAATATCAATGACTATGTGGCCGGAGGTTCGTTCGATAAGCATAAAACCATAGGCAGCAGCGGCATATGCCAATGCTTGTTCATCAGGCGATTCACCTTGGTAATCTAACAGCTTAACATCAGGATCAGGTGTGTCGACAACAATAGGCACAATAGTATTGCAGGTTGCAAGTGCTAGAAAGAAATCATAAATCCTTTTTCCTTCCACATTTTCAACTCCATTTCTTGCCAATTGCAAAAGCTCTGGATTAACTTTCACCTTCATCTTTGGCTTTAAGATCTTTCCATCAACTGAGAGTAGACAATAACAGAAAATGAGCATGTTATTTCAATTATAAACAATACTAGTTCTGTTATTTGAAAAACTGAAATTTAACAACTTCTGCGACAACAATCTAAGTGGTTAATGCAGCTTAAATAGGTAGGCAATTAAGTTCAGTATATGGTTAATGAATATATAAGGTGGCAAAACTTATTAACTACTAATGCAACTTATTAACCACGAGGTATATCAGTTAATCGTCTACTAAATGTAATTAACCACCTATTTGAACTGTTTTAACCGTTTGAAAAAATTTCGCCAAAGTTGTTTAAATTTGGTTGACGAGTAATCCTTTATCTGATTTGAATTATAAACAATACCAGATGCATTAAAGGCAATGTTAAAAAAATGTACTAGAACATAATAACACAAATATCAGTAAAAAATAGAAGAAATCAATCTCACCTTGCACTGAGTATTCACCTAGTTCATTCTCCATGCTGGTTTTTGTGGAACTGTAATCGACTCCTCGTATGCTTGCACATTGAAACTCCATCTTATTTTCAGTAAGTGTACCAGTTTTATCTGAGAACACATACTTAATTTGCCCTAAATCTTCATTAATATTCAAAGCTCTACACTGAAACTTTGAATTGGTAGCCTCATCATACAATCGATCGTCTTCGATCATGAAATAGGCCTGGCCAACGCGAACAAGCTCCATAGAAATGTACAAAGCAATAGGAATCATGACCTGGTAAACTATAACTGACATAAGGAATGTGAAAAAGATTTCCAATCCCCATCCATAGTACTTATAGTCTTCAACTACCGGCTTTGAAAAATCAAGTTTCCTATAATACGGCAACAGATTCAACTCGTCCTTATGGCGCTTCAACCAAACCGCAGCACAAACAGACGTGATTGTACACAATGCAACAAGAAAGAAAGACAGCATAATGATTTCGTAATTCATCCGCGTCTCTAGCCTACTTCTTTTCGATGGAGCTCCTGAATTGTTGAGCATAGCTTTAGTCTCGCGGCCACAATAGACTGCAACACCAAGTGCCCAACTAGTATTCTTAAGCTCACATCCTCTAAGCACAATGTTGGTTGATCCAAGTGATAACTTTTTACCATCAAAATCCATATTGGCCATAAATCCATATATATTCCTATTTGGTTTCTCACACTTAATCAAACCAGTATACCTCGGTTGAACCTTTGAACCTGTCTCCTGTTTCGCATACCTAGTCTTCAAATTAGACTCACCATCAAGATTAATAGTTTGCACATATGCAACACCAGTTGAATCACTAGTTGATAACAAAACAATATCACAAGGAATTGTTTCATTTGTTTTGATTTTTACAATCTCACCAACCCGAATATCCTTCCATTTCTTCTCAATGAAACTACCATCATTCATCAAAATTGTTGCTAACCTGTTATTCTCAACTTTATCCGAATTGTGTCTCCTCCAATCCTCAAAAGCATCTTTCACACCAGTAACAAACAGAACAAAAGCCAACGGTAGAATCGAAACATATCTTCCAAATACTGCAAGTTGAGGAAGCTGATTAAGAATAGCAATGATGAGAAAATATATATAAGCAACTCTATGAAACTGTTCAAATAAATTCCTTGGAATGAAAGTAAGAATTGAGTATTTAGCAGTTCGAATTGAATTTCCGAAAAACTCAAAATTCTCATTGGTTTTCTCAGGATCATTGATATATACCAATCTTGCATCTTCATCTCTAAGTTCTCTCTGTGACATGGTTAACCCTTCAGAATCACCACCACCTTTTGAACCATACCTCACAGTACTTTTTGATCCTGAATGGTTTAAACTACTCATTTCCCTCACAGAATTGTTCCTCTTGCTAGAACCCATTGAATGAATGGACATGGAACTTTTGCTTGATGATGATGAATTTGAAGAGTTTTTATTCTCAACTTGACCAAATTCAACACCGGAAAATGTTACCGTGTTGCTTGAACTTGACTTTGATTTTGGTAGCTCAGGAAAAACTGGTATTGTAGGAATATATTGATCATTTGGTGTTCTTGGAGATTGTAACAAAAGTGGCCTCTTAGAATCCATATGAAGTTTTATCTGCTCCGACCTTAAGTCTGCTATACTGCTTTCTGAGGTATTGTCTGCTTTGAATGTCTTGTCCTTCGTTAAAACGCGTCTGAATTCAAAGATTCTTCAGACATGCTTAGAACATTTTAGGCTTTCTCTCAGCTACAAAAACACTTGAAAGAAACAAAAATAATTAAGCAAGAACTACAAAGTGTTTACAATGAATGATATGTGAAACAAAGGAACTTGGTTTTGAGCAAAAGAAAAAAAAGTTTTTTAGAAATTTTTGGAATGATTATTATTAACAAGTTTAAGGGGTTGTTAATGATATTGAAGAAGGATTTAAGAAGAAGAAGAACAACAAAAAACGTGTTGAAGAGAAAGAGTTTTTAAGGTCAAAAGTGGTAAGTCTATGGCGGGCTTTGCAAGAAAACGAAGAATAAATCTTGATGGGTGGCGACAATATGTGTATGTCTCTAGAAAACAAAATATTAGTATATATTTTTGGACAAACAACCTTATTTATTTATTCTTTAAAAGAAAAAACCTTATTTATTTATTATGTAATTATTTCTGTTTTTGATTAATTAATTAATATTACTATAATGTTGCATCATCAATGTGTATTCGTGAGCTTAACTCAGTTGGTATGGACAATACATAAACTAGGTAAGGTCTGGTGTTCAAACCCCGACCACCATAAAAAAATGCATCATCAAATGTCACCAACTTAAAGTTATTATAATGCATAGAAATATTATAAGAGACAAATTCAGCTAACATTTTTTTTTAAAGAAAATTCGGCTAACATTTTGTAATATTATAAATCATGTATCTTAATTAAAATATTATAAAATTTAGAAAATTAAAATCACGATACTTTATTTTTGGTCGAATTTTAAACACCTGTCTATTAATTTATTTATCGAATGGAACAAAAAGTCTTTCCCTCTAGAGGAGGATTCATTATTCAATCTGGACTAGAAAAAATAAATCATGTTTGTCCCGTTGTTTTGTTCTAGAATGTCTGCTGGGAGCTTTTATTATTCAATTCTTAGATAGGTGTCTGAATTTGACTTGGGAGGTTTCACATATGGAATTATCGATTGACTTAACTAATTAATTTAATTTAATTGAACTGGACCTGCAGGAATTACATTCATATAAGTAGATAGCTACCCTTTAATGACTTGATGTATAACTAACTAACTAATTTTTTTTACTAGAGATGTAAAAATAACTAATTAACTTGATACTTAGGAACAAATTAATTGTTAGTAATGTATTATAACATCAATTTTAAACTTATGGAGAGGGGGATATTGTTAGAGAAAGTTGTTAGGATAACTATACAGGTAAATTTTTAACTTATATTTAAATTTTTCTTAATTTTTTGTTAATTAGTTATATAATCGCATTTTGAATTGATGTTTATCACTCTATGCGAGCTACAGTGTTGAGAACGTAAAAAAAAAACTACAGTATTGAGGGGAAAGAAAACAAAAGCAAACTGACAAACATCATATGTATTAGTAGGTTGTAGTGGATTAGTTATTCAAATTAAAGTTATTTAATGGAGTTCGTTTGAGTAGAAAGAAGGTAGAATGTCTAGTTATGATTTTTTGTTTTTTTAATGGGGCTCTAATTTCTCTTTTATTATATTATGGATGAAAACATATTTTTACTCAAGAAATAGTGATTAATATTTGTTGAGTAAATTTTTGAAACACAAAAGGTAGATTCTTTCTTGACAAATAAATTATCTTCACAGACAAGGGTCATAAATCAAACTCCTAATATCTTGTTTAAATGGGCTCAAATTCATTACCATTTGTACCAATCCATGAATTATATTGGTGGCTTACAATTTTTTTTATTTTAAAAAAAAAACTTAGGAAGAGAAAAATTATTATTCCCTCCTTCGTAAAATGAACGGAGCTAACTAATTTATGTATATTGAAAAATATATAAATTACAACAAGAGAATAATACTTTTCCTAATTATCTTTAACATTATTGGTGTATTCATGATTACCATAAATCTAAAATTAAAGATGTTTTTTTTTTTTTGAGAAATCTAAAATTAAAAATGTTAAATCGAAAATATTGAAAGTTGTATTAATGTTGTATTGAAAATTAAAAAAAGATTCGGTATTAACTTAGTGGGGAGTGTTGGAAGGTTTGAAGTTCATAAAGAATATAGGTTTCACTAGAATGGAGCTCTATGTTGATTTTGATATGATAGGTAAGAGTTGACGGAGGGATGATGGTGTTCACTCCATTAGAGGAATAATTATTTGGCATAGTGAGAGGTTATTATTGTTACCAAAAGAAAATTAATTACTTAAAAATTATTATTCCCTCATTCCTTTAACTGAAAAAAATACTTAATTAGGAAAGAATATTATTGTACTGAAAATTGAAAAAAAATAATATTACATTCATATCATGACATATCTTGCTTATGAAGGAGGTGATAGTTAGACATTGTATGCGAATTGTTCTGTTAAAATTTCTTATTTGCTTCATGTTGATGAAAAAAGAGTGTGTACTCATTTAATATCGATGTAGTTGTTTTCTCTTGAGCTTAGCCCTTATTTTCTACCAAAAGAAAACTGAAAGGGATAATTCATTTTGGGATAAACTTTTTTCTTACAAATTAATAGTTATGTTGAAATGGAATAAGTATCAATTAAAATGATAATTTACTACTATCCTAAGGAATTAAATTATATCTTACAATGTTAAGTTAACTATTACTACTAATCTAACATACATGTGAACTACTGGTTGTTATTGTTAACTCTCCCTCTGAATGTAAGCTTGGAAATATTTTTGATGATAACTTATCATAGCAGGATTGGATGGGAGGCTCTGCTAGGGTTTCATGACCTTTTTCTGCGATCACCATCAATTCTTCTTCTTCTTCCTCGCAAGCTTGCTTTTCACAACAGATTTTGGTTCTGCATCGACTGTTTAACCTAGACGCGGCCATGCCGTTTGACTGGCAAGCCGAGTTGGCTTCTCCGGCCGCTCCAGCACCTGCCTTGCGTCTACAATCACCAAGACTGACTGCACCTCCTGTGCGCTCTCCGTCTGCACCTTCCTTTGCACAGGTGTTGGCCTCTTCTGTCTCGTCCCAATCGACCGATGATGCACTACCACAACCCTCCATCAAAGGTGAACAACTAAGTATTCGAATTTCACAACCAGTTTATGAAATGGGAGTTGATTACTGTAAGAAAAATCTCTGCGGGAGGCTGATATTGAACAAGGGAGACAAGCCGTATACCTCCTCCAAAATTCAACAACGACTACAGAAACATTGGAATACATCTGCTCCGTGGTCTCTACTCTCTTTAGGTAGGGGTTACTATGAATTTTACTTCGCTTCAGAAGCTGACATGCGCTCCGTGTGGGCAAAGGGAACTATGATTTTGAAGCCTGGTGTATTGCGCCTCTTTGAATGGAAGAAAGACTTTAATATGCACAAACAGAAAAATACCCACGCCCAAGTTTGGATTCGTTTGATAGAACTGCCGCAAGAGTATTGGATGGACAGAACACTTCGTGAGATTGCAAGTGTGGTGGGAACTCCGCTGACTATGGATAATGCAACATCAAAGAGACTGTATGGCCACTACGCTCGTATTTTGGTTGACATGGACTGCTCAAGGAAGTTGTATTATGAAATATTGTTTGAGCAGGAGGGTTTCTCTTTCCCCGTGGAAGTTTTTTACGAATGGATGCCTGATTATTGTACGCATTGTTAGAACCTTGGACATCTTGTGACCAGCTGCCGGTGGTTATACCCAAAGAAAGATGTTAAGGAGCCTGTTACTAATGTTGATAAAGGGAAGAAAAAGGTTCCGGTGGAAAAGAATGTGCGGGTTCCTACGCAAACAAATCCAACAGGAATTGGTTCTTCAAATGCTTTTGCGGCATTGGAGGTAACAAATACTACAGGAACAGAGTCAGTAAAGTACATTGCAGACAACTCTTTTAGCTTTTCATTGCATAATGTTATGGACCGGATTCCTCAAAGAACAACGCCTCATGAAACTGAGCCTATTTTGACGTTGGTTACGAACGAAGCACAAGATGATGCGTTATCTGTTGAGGGTGATGGGGGGCAGTTGGGATCTGCTACTCGTCCTATAGTTGTATCAGAGTTACCATTGATTCCGGTTGAGCAGAATATGGAGCAGGCACAATTAACTGATGATGACGCTATGGTTGCAACTTTGTCCGAGCACGGTGCAGACTTGAATGCGAATGTTTCTGTTGGTGGGGAGGTTTTGGTTACTGATATACCGGAATGTTCAGATGATGATATTGCTGTCATCGATGGTGACAACACTAGTGCATATATTGTTGGCAAGGCACATACTAATCCTTTGTTTGAAAGAGCAGAGGGCATGATGAAGGTGAGAAAAACACAAGAAGGGGGGGGGGGGGGGGGGGATGGGGGTTCTC
>Ga0228711_1004889_pt1 | contig 20466 bp, 12 predicted proteins | sample MedpolnodulmetaG_2_FD_177996 | JGI IMG/M metagenome (GOLD analysis project Ga0228711, IMG submission 177996) | Root nodule microbial communities from Medicago polymorpha collected in Santa Monica, California, United States - brown nodules | ecosystem: Host-associated > Plants > Roots > Nodule... | reverse complement strand
CTAAAAATATAATATAAAGCCATTTAATAAAATATTAAAACATCACAACACGTCATAAATCACATAAGTCAAATAAAAGACTCTAAACTCAACCAAAAATAATTAAATAATAAATTGGGGCGTTACAACTACTCTACTCATTCAAGATGGTGGAGTCAAAGACCGTGACAGAGCAATTGACGAAGTTGAACAAAATCCTTGATGATTTGGAGAAAATTGTGGTGAAACTTGAGGACGAAGACAAAGCTATACTCTTGTTGTGTGCTCTACCGAGATTATTTGAATCCTTCAAGCATACCATGCTCTATGGCAAAGAAGGCACTGTCACCTTCGAAGAAGTTCAAGCGGCTTTAAGAATCAAGGAGTTGACCAAGTCCAAGGACTTGAGAGCGGATGAAAAAAGTGAAGGCCTTAGTGTTTCAAGAGGAAATGGTGGAGGTAGAAGTAACTGAGGAAGCTCAAAGAGCGGTAACAAGGAAAAGTATAAGTGCTTTAAGTGTCACAAGTTTGGTCACTTCAAGAGGGATTGTCCGGAGGACAATGAGAACTCGACGCAAGTTGTGTTCGAGAAGTATGAGGATGCGGGTGCTTTAGTTGTGAGTTGTTGGGAGGATGAGGAAGGTGAGGTCTCTCACCTTGGTATTGATGCCTTGTAGAGCGTGTTTCGTCTGGAGAGACGTTAAACACTCAACATCAGCTTGGAGAAGCGGTGGGAAGAATACTCATGGTTAGCCTGGAGAGGCGGTGTGAAGAATACTCGTGATCAACCTTTGAGGTGGAGTTGCAAGGTGGAAGCATTGTGTGTGTACAAATTTAAAAGTTAAGGTAGAGAAAGCTCAACTTGAGGTGGAGTTGATGACACCAAGAATGATACGACTATGGAGGCCTTGGCACTACGGCCTCAACTTTGGCACTACAGCCTCAACGTAAACAACTTAATTAAAATCTTAATTCAAAAAGGTTCAACAACATGGTTCATAAATAATACGCAACAGTGGAAAACAAGCAAATAATCCCCATCCCGTTACGTATCAGAGCGACCCTAAAATGACGCACGAGAGAGTTAACTCACATCAGCAACTAATCCTGGTTATCTGCACGTTACCCACGTAGAGGCAACATTCAAACAGAAGGGGTGAGATTTCACATTCAATAATAATAAGCATATAATTCATCAACGGAATCTAACAACCTAAACAACAATAATTAACAACAATAATAGTTCACATATAGTTATTATCAATAATATTTCACATATGCTTCATTTATTTCTACTTAGCATTTAAATCAACTTCAACAACTCAATAACGACTACGACAACTCAACATTAACGACAATGCAACGACACAACAACAACTTGACTATGCAGTATGCATGTGGTACCAATCAACGTGTTAGAGCATAGGCTCTCAATTCAACGTGTAGAGCAATGACTCTTAAAATCAACGTGTGGAGCATAAACTCCTAAAATCAACGTGTGGAGCATCAACTCCTAAATCAACGTGTAGAGCATAGGCTCTCAAATCAACGTGATATGAATGATTAACATTCAACAGGGCATGAGCCCCCAACTTTATATGAGTATGCATAGACTCAACAACTTAATCAACAACAACGTACGACATCAACGACAACGACAACAACAACAACAACAACCAACAACAACAACAACATCGACAACATCAACATTATAATCCCATAAATATTCATCATTTAATTTCAACATCATATAATCATCATATTACTTCAACATATACATTTCATATCACAGTTCATCAACATATATACATACCTTCATGTAATATTTCATCTACAAGTTATTCATATAATAATCATCAGCATATATACATACCTAAAACTTTTATGTTTGCACCAAAGGCTAATTCAAAACAGAAATGTATGAAACAACAATAGAACATGAAAAGGTACAACACTACTAGGTTACTCGCCGTGGCGGGCGGACTTACTCGTCGTGGCGAGCAAACACTGCTCTCTGTTACACAATCGTTCGCCGTGGCGAACAGGTGGCGAGCAAACACTGCTCTCTGTCACGTATAACTCGCGGTGGCGAGCAGACTACTCGCGGTGGCGAACGTAACAGGTTCTTTGTCAGGAAGTGAGATTTTTAACCCCAAGCTTAGAGACTTTTAGGATTTATCCCAAATTGTTATTTCTGAGTTAGGCATTGTAGAATGTTGCTAAATAATAAGTTTGGGGTTGCTATTGGAATTTGCAACCAACTAAGTTTGGGGTGGGGGTACTAGAGAACAAAGAAAGAACATTATCATGAACAATATGCCAAATGGTGTATTCAAAAAAAAAAAATTGAACGGAAAAGGGACAAAACATTAAAAATCCGAGTAACTTCAAACTCGATTGTCCCAATTGTTACAGGTATTCTCTAGTACCTTCACAAGAATTGTTGTTTCAAAGGTGAACGATGGATTGATTTTGTGTTTTAATGTCCGTAGGAGTGCCTAACTCAAAGTTTGTGTAGCCTACTTATCCAAATATTAACCCACCTTCACCTAAGCCCCGTTATAACCCCGAAAGACCTCAAAGTGTGTTGTGAAATTGATTTTGATTGACGTTTAGAAACTTTTCAAGCGTATGGTAATATGTAGATTGCATGTCGACTGTGTGTGAACCCTATTCATCTTGTTGCGTGGAGTTGTGAATTGGTAGATGCGTACAAGTCAAACTAGCTCATCTTTAGCTAGTCGGGAGATGAACTTTTGGGGTACTATCACTTGATCAGGTTATTGTTATTTTACTGTCGACTGTCAATGTTACAAATTAATTCCTTAAGGACAAGGAACAGTTCAAGTTTAAGGTTGTGATGACATGCTGTCATTACGTAATTTTTAGGACTTAATTCGATAAATTTGATAGAGTTCAGAGCAATATGAATGGTCCAGAGGCGTTAAAAAGCGAGAGAACAACTAAGAGCTTGAAGCAACAAAACGCGGCACGATTGCTTACATCGTGACGCGATTTTATAGGCAGGGAGGCAAGTTTTGAATTGCTGGAAATCGTGACACGATTGCGGGAGGCGTGTCACAATTGTGAAGAAGGATCTCGAAGGACTCTGGGTTGTTACAAAATCGTAACACGATTGGAAACAAGCGCGGCGCGATTTCTCGATTAGAAAAGATTTCCTATTTAAACAGAAGCTAGTGCCAGAAACTAGGGGTTACGATTTTGGAGAGCAAAAGTGCGATTTTGAGACTTGAAGACTGCTTGAAGGGCGATTTCCTCATCCTTAATTCAGTTCATGTATGTTTTAATTATTTCATTGATTATGTTATTCGTCAACTCAATTATGAGTAGCTAAATCTCTCAGAGATTAGGTCTGAGATGAATCTGTGTAACCCTAATTGATCCATGTTGCTTTGAAACTCTATTTATTATGAATGACAATCTAGTTTTTATTCAATTCAATTGTTCTTAATGCTTTTATATCCTGATCACATATAAATCTGATTTAGTGAGAACAAATGATTACTGACCCTAGCTTTTGACTTAGACCTAATTGAATTGTTCTAATAAACATGGTTAGTCTAGGAATGGATAATCGTTTATTAGTGATATTAGGTTAACGTACTCTAAACCTTCAAGAATTATTAGACCACCTAAGGAATTTGGGGCTGTAGTTTAAGAAGAGGGTCCTAACTCAAGGGATTGATTAGGACTATTTTGTTAATTATCATGAACTAGAGAATCATTCATAAGAATAAGCGAAGTATACCAATTAGGGAAACACTAGAGGATTCGACAGACCTGATCTCATCTCTCTCCATATATTTCTTAATCAATCTTTATTTTAAGTACTTGATTTCATCGAATCAAACCAAACCAACTGCCTCGTGGCAAATTAAAAGAACTTTATACATCCTTTTGAATAACGTAATTGAATTATTGAGATTAAAACCAGTCCTTGAGGAACGATATTTTTACTACTTCGATAGTATTTGGTACACTTGCCAATTTCCTATCAGTAATCATACATAGTCATGTTCATTCATTATGTTAAGGGTTAGCGTTGAACAAACATTATTATCTGAGTTCATTTTACGGAGTGTATCGGGTGGAGTAACCCCGAGTACAATCCCATACATTACCGATGAAAACCTAGCTAAGGTACATCAGACTCCCTCGGTGACGTGCGGGCCCCCCTTGCGAGAACCTCTCGTATCCCCCTTGGCGTGGATAACAGAAAGACACGACACCTACATCTTGCTTAAAGTCTTATTCATACATACGTAAAGGGTTTAACCTATACATGCTTGCTCATTTACCACGGGTCAGTGATCTACCTGATTAGTGGTAAACTACTTACTTGATCATTCATGTTCATGTGTGAAGAGACTACACTAATCACTTCACGTCTTAACATACTTAGTATTCTTGCTAGAATTCTAGTTCTCGACAATCTAGTCGAGGCTCTATGTTTCATCTCCATACTTAGTTTATCGGTACCCGATTAAACGTGCTTAAACTCTCTTGTGCCATTCTTGATGCATATGTTAATATTGGCCATGATTTTCATTTCAAGAATCGTTTGATGTTATGTGCATTGCTTAGATGTTGTTTAGGGGTTATAAAGTTGGAAACCATTGCAAGAAAAGCCTCGGACTGCACTACAGGCCCCAAGATGGGCCAACAAGCCAATGAAAAGTTGGCAGGGGCAGTGGCATTTCGCCATTAGCGAAATTCATCTGGGGGGATTTCGCTATTCGTGAAATATTTCGCTAATAGCGAGTTTCTTCGGGTCTGTAGTGCAGATTTTGCAATTTTGATCCAAAACTCGTTCAATTCGATCCTGCAATGCACCATATACATCCAGAAACATATATAGATAGTAATAAACATATTGCATGGCCATTTTAACATAAACATAACAAGAAATTGGCATTTGGGGTTCTAAAATACAACATTCTAACTTAGCATAAATTATTGTCTTTCTCACTAGGAATGCTCAGACCAAAGGAAGGTTTAACTATCTAAGAACTCACATGATGTTTTGCAGCATTCAACAAGCTTTAATCCCAACTTTAACCTCTAACCATGAACCCTAGCTCTTGATTCATCATACATCCATAGCCTTAGCTCACCAATCCACTCTTGTTTATTTCTTGCTTGCTAAGACACCATGATCCATGCTTGATTACAATTGCATGCATTGATCACTTGATTGCTTGAAGAGGGAAGGATGGGGGCGGTTTCTAGAGAGAAGGAGGAGAGAGTTCTTGAACTTTCAAAGTTTAGAGAGAGAGAGTTCTAACACAAATGGATAGTTTTGGCTCCAACACACTTATATACTCCCTCGGTGCAATTACCAAAATGCCCTTTGTCTTGAATGTGTTTACATCGACACTGATGATTAACTCGTGTTCAACTAGCACCGCATCGTAAAACATTCCTCGCCGTAGTGAGTCTCATGAACATCGCTCTCAGGCGCACCTTCGACTGATATAATTCCGATGCTGACGATATTACAGAATCATTGGATCACAAATATGCAGTCAAGATTAACTACTGTGTGGAACCACAACAACTACCAAACCTAATCCTTCTTGAAGTCAATATATCTCTCCTCACAATTTACACACCAGAAAGCGAGAAGTTTTTGTGCAAATAATAATAATAATTTTATTTAATGTTAAAAGAACTCAAAACAAAATTTATTTAATGCTGACCAATTGTGTCTCTTCTCTTCCATTACCATCATTCACAAACAATGTTATATTTTAATTATGGTCCACCTAGAGACAACACTACTTATTCACTCCTTGAATTGAATCATCTACATCTTCATTAAATTCTTACACGTTGTCTCACCTTTTTTTACCCTCGTATTTTCTAGATTACATATCCGCAAATTATTTATAAGTATCTATTTGTATTTGTGAAGTGTCATATAAATCCATGATAAAATATTTTTATAAATTAAAAAAATCAATTTTGATATTTCTTATATACGTATCCAACTGTGATATGTCTCCATTTTAAGAGTATTCGGGTTTCATCATTTTTCGTCAAAGTAAAGGGTCTAACTCAAAAATATTTACACTTCTATAATACACATCCGAAAAAGAAAAAAAAAAAGGTTGTATCATCTAAAAGGTTTATGAAAGAGTAGTGTTATGTCGACGTCCAAAAGCCAACAACTTTTAACACACTGTATGTCTCTTACGTTGAGCAGTTAAGGCCAGCATGCATCCCAAGAAAATAAAATGATTAGATTAAAAAAATCAATTTGTACGTTTTACCATATAAAAGTACGGTGAAGACAACCATTGGGTTGTTGATTTATCATTTCCCTTTCTGAAAACACGTTTTTTTTCCTTCTTTTCTTTCCAACACCTGCGAGATCATGTGTAGTTTTGTTGAAACATTGATTGTGTTATGTGTATAGTCACTCCCAAATTATTTTGGGGATTTATTTTTCCATCCTACTCATTTCTTTTATGTTCTCATAAATTCCAAAATTGCCTTCAGGTTTTCAAATTATATAATAAAAAATGAGATTTTTCCCATATTTTTTTATGGAAAAAATATATTGCTTTTTCACCAATTTGGATTTTAAAATTCGAAAAGTTGGTATATTTATAGAGACTAAAAACATATAGCTTAATAGCAGTTTTCGTCCCCTAACTTTCACGAAGTTGCGATTTTGGCCCTCGAAGACCAATTTTTGATAAAAAAAATAACATGTGGCACCTCACTTAGGGTGCCACGTCAGCGTAGACAGGTCAAAATGGGGCCAAAACTGCCACAGATGCAAAACTTTTTTGTAGAACATAAGATACCAAGTCCCTTCACTTTCAAAGTGGCTTAAGCCACAATCAAGAACAATTTGAAAGGCATGTTGTAAAGTGGTGGCGTCGTATTCAGCTACTGTCGTAACAAACGAAAAGATCAGGGAGTAAACTTGAATAAGGTGACCATGGTTGTCTTGAAAAACATGTACCAACGCAAAATTTACCTTCAGGAAGGAAGATAGCACAATCGAGGCTACATTTAATCCATTGATGATGCAGCTTAGTCCACTCTGAAATTGTATTGTACCACATATAATCTCGAATTGTATCTGAAGTTAGGTTGCAGGTGAGGTAATCTTTACATTGACTGGTGTTTGTTTCCATAGGCAAGAATTTCGAGAACGCTATATACTCCACAAAATATCAAGAGCAATTTGAAAGGCATATTGTAAAGCGATGGCTTCACATTCAGCTACTGTCGTAACAAACGAAAAGATCAGCGAGTGAGCTTGAATAGTTCAGTTAATAAATGAAAAATCCAGGTTGATACTTGTGAGAAGGAATTTTTAAATCTTAGACCAAACAGATCAATTTTCTTTGATCAATAGATTTGAAAGATAACACCCAGTCGCAATGTAAAATATACTTTGGTCTCAAATATAGGCGTAAGTTGTTGTATTTGGTTCAAATCTTAGACCAAACATATCAACTTTCTTTGACCAATTTTTGCACTTTCTTTGACCAATTTTTGCTTATATTTGAGACTAGAGATTGGCATACTAAAAATATTATAAAGTAGCCAATTGATGAATATATTGCACCTAGATTTAATATTATTATTTTTATGAAACCTAGATTTAATATATTACAACTATAATAGATGATAGACTGTTATTATTAGTCAGTAGATACTAAAGAACGCAATGGATTATTTTCCCACATTTACTATAATATGAAAGTTTATAGGCGTTCTACTTCAATAGAGAAGTTCCAAACATTAGTATTTTTTCAGTCAAACTTTAGCCATAATAATCACCATAGCACAAGCTGAAACTCATTAAAAGTTAAAACATTGGTATAATCAAGGAGGCAACACAACTTGTTGGCACAATATAAGATCCGAAATGGTCTTTCCATGCCGGTCAATTCTTCGCGAACAGTTGACACCGCCATCTAAGACATTCCGGACTACAATATTCAACGATTGGATTCCCTTAACTTCGTATATCTCCACTTTAACATTTTCACTTATCCATTTATCTCTTTGATTTCTTGCATCTAAATCAAGAGAAGGGGACAAATCCAGAAGAGGTGAAACCACTGATTTTACCCATTGAGATGTTATAATTTGTTTCAACCTCTCGATATCAGGAGGAAAATGTGGGATGAGAGAAAAATTGATGTCATTTCCTTTATCTCCAGCTCTGCTATGTGCTACATTGTAAAGCGGAATCTTCTGACCTGATGGAGCAGGTGTGCAACTTCTACCAGGTGAAACAAATTCTGAGGAGGATTCATCGGTTTCGGCTTGTGACTTTGGTTGCAATGTTGATATGTTCTTCAGATTGTATTCATGATCAAGTACTTTATTTGACTGGCCTTTTGTGTTCCTCTTCAACCCGATTCGCCAGAAAACATCTTCACGCCTAACCTGAAGAAAGACCTAGCTATGATGAATCTAAAAGCATGGTTATGAAACCAGCAGTAAGATCACTAGTACAACAACGTAGACAAACTTTGTATGTCATGAAACCACATGTTTCATTGATTGTTTAAGCTAATTATCAGATTGCAGCAATTCGGAAAGATCACTTCCCATGAAGCACTGACATACACATGGACACCAGACACGACATTGACACGTCGACATTGATAATAATTTTAGAAAATATTATTTTTTATGTAATCACATATGTCAGTGTCATGACACTGTTGGACACTAACACGTGCTGGACATGCCTTCAATCGGAAGTGTCACTGCTACATAGATCATTTCACTGCAACCAAGCACTATGACTCATTATGTTCCAAGTAGTCATTCTCATAATGTTGATGGAACAACAAACACCAAGTACTATACCAATGAAACATATTTAGCTCTAAATTGTTTTACTGAAAATTTGGAAGAGCTCAATGGACTAAATTATTTGATCCAGGTGATAAAGTATAGTCCTAATGCATGCATATGCTCAAGTGTAAGAAAGACCAATAGAGGAAGGGGAAGAAGAGAGTACCAAAAGTTTTTCTAGAAGAATCTCGTTCTTATATCCAGTACTGCATTCAAAACAAAACGATGTCACTAACAGAACGCAGGAGTAACACATGGCCTCATATTACAGTATTCATATTATAGATGAAGAAGAAATTAATAAATATCCTTCAAAAAATTAATAAATAGAACTTGCTATGCAAGTTCAACAATCCGGTTTCCATATTGTGGCAACATCTTTTGCAATTGCAGTTTCCAAAAGAATTGTTATCTAGTTTTGTTTAAATAACAATTGGAGTGAAATCTTCAAAAACATTGCATGTAAATACCCAGTGCAGAATCTGATAATCCAAAACAATGTGGAGATCTACCAGCAAACTAAGCGAAACCTCAAGTAATAGAATTTACTTAAATATGTTTTTGTTCTCTATTAAATGTCCATCATCTAAATTTATCCCCAATAAAACTTTTCTCCTATGTTTCGTTCCAGTTATGTCACGATTTGAGAACTAGTTCCTGCCTTTTCTTTCTGCTGACTGAATAAACGAAAATCCATGTCGATACTTGTCGCTCGAAATTTTTAAATGGTCTGGCGTCCACAAGTTAGGACTTTATTTTATTATTTTAATCAATTGGTTTAAAAGGTAAATTAATAGTGAAATAAGTTTAATATATAAATAATATTAGAAACTTGACTCAACTGCCACTTGAACGCACACCATTTAAAAAAGACCATGTGGTCTGCACTGACATGAGTTTTCGTCTGTTCAGTCAGCAGAAAGAAAAGAAAAAAAAAACAGTAGGGACCAATTTTTGAAGCGTGAAATAAGTGGAGAACTAAACTTAGGAGAAAAATTTTGTATGGACGAAACTTTTACGATGTGTGTTTTGTAGGGACCAAAAACACATCTAACCCTAGAGTATATGGTTTCATTGACAATTATCAAATTGAAAGAACATCGATTACCAATTCAACACAGATCAACTATAAAAACTGGCCATTAAAATTTCAAGCAAACACTAGAAATACTAAATTTAGAGGGAGATTGACCTGATACCACCACCACCAGCGGGTCCATTTGTATACAACGCTGTAAATTCTCTAGTAAATTGTACAGCATGTTCCCTCTGCTCAAAAAGTCCATCCATGCGTAACCTAATATCTTCACTAGTCCTCTGTGGTGAAGCATTTCCGCTGCTGCTAACAGCTTTGAGGCTATCATACCCAATTATATAAGAAACTATATGGTCATGAAGACCAGGAAATATTTCTTCCATCCATGATCTAACCTAATAAAGCAAATGAATAATAGATTATTAATTGGAAATAAGCTGGATATGTATAGTAGTGTCTCTTATCAAGCAGTAGAATCAAATAAATTTAAAAATAATAACGAAGTATGAACATGGATATACAATGGTTGCTATAGGATACAAAGCTTACTAGATATTCAGCTGCTTTAGCACGTTCAAGACATTTGTAACCTCCATAAGATATCTCTCCCCATCCTTTCCATCCACAATCCTGTAAGAAACATTCAGAGCAAATGAAGCAAATGATATACGATAAATATCAATCTTAAAAAGAAATACATACAATGTAGGAAAAATACCAAAGGCTATGTAGCACTGACAATTCTGATTTGAATGCATGTCCGATGTCCGACTTATCTAAGTGTTCAACACGACACCGACACATGTGGTGCCATTCAATTATTTCATTTTCTTAAATTTTCACTTGTGTCAGTGTTCGTATAAGTGCTTCATAGCAAAAGTTAATACTTTGATTCTGAAGAGAATAAGAAATGTACCTTTGGAACCAACTGTAGAAGTTTATCTGGAACTGATATAGTAGATGGTTTTGCACCCGAACAGAGAACTCTACAACTTGATAATGGAAGGAAGGACACATCCTGGAAGTCAATGACCTGTAATAGAACACGATAAGAGTTCTATTTTAGTATATTTTACCCTTTAGTCATAAATCATCAATGTTTGGTGCTTCATAACAAACAATCTAACTTACTACATCAGGAGTCACATAAGCACTGGGGTCCCCAATTTCATAGAGTAATTGTTCGGCACATGTATTGAAATCTAAAACTCCCCCACTACCTTCAGCCTTTGCCACGCACACTTGTCCATCGAAACTGATTTCAGCATAAGGAAATGATAAATCCAATAGTTGCTGGAAGGACATATCTCGGTACTTGTCGCCTAAAATAAACAAGACAGAGCTTAAAGTGTCATCTCATTCACACAACACAAGACTTATATTTGATGTAGCACCGAAACTTCAAATTGATGGTGTGTCCGTTGTCCGATACAAGTTAGTATCTGACACCGACACATCTGGTTACATTCAATTATAAAATTTTCGCAAATTATTATTAGTGTCGACGTGTCAGTGTCACATCCAATATTTGTGTCCGTGCTTCAGAGCTTAGATTAGATCTCAAACTATATGCAATATTAGCAGACCTGGATGCATGAAATATCCCCCTGTGAGTTGGCAACCACATTCTAGAAGATGGCCAGCCAAAGATCCTTGAGCTAGATGCTCTAACTCATCCCAGTTCCAACCTAGTTCATAAACCTACAAGTATATCAACCTAATCATTCAGAATCGTATCCAACAGATAACCTAGCTACATAGAACAAAAGTAAACATTGCAGCTCTTATGATCCTATATTTTGCTTAATAGTTTTTTTGAAAAATATGGTTTGCTAAATTGTATTATGGTCTAAGATATTTGACATGCTCCGCAGAAGACAAGATGTCTAGAAGTTTTTGAAAGAAAATCTTGATATTTTACATATCAATACTCAATTCTGTTACTTGAAAAGCAAGCAAAAAATGGAAAATATGAAGTAAAGAACAGATCAGATAACATACCATAGGTGCTAAGAATAAAGCAGCATCTGCAATTCTTGATGTAATTATCACATTTGGTTGGTACTTTTCAAGACAGTGAACAATAGGAGAAGCTCCCAAGTAGGTGCTGATACCCTTCGCATATTACAGCTAAATTTCATATCCAGCTTAACAAAAAAGTAAAGTGGAGAAAGCATACATGAATAACAAAATTTTATCAGATTCTGTATAGTTTTATTGACAGATAAACAAGGGGGGACAATGTGATCCATAATATGAATTAACTTGATTTGATAAATCAGAATGTAGCCCTAAAATTTGACTACTGACAGAAAATTACTAAAGTCATAAAAATAGATTCTTACACCCTCCATGATATATTTTTGTGTAGGTGAAAATCCTGAACCTGAAAAGCAGCATATGTATATATAAGTAGAATAATATATTTTTCCAATTTTATTTTCTTTCATTGATAAATAAATATATGATAACATGATAGGCAAGTACAACTAAAGTACGCATTAGCAATTTAAGAGAAGCACCTTCCAAAGAGCTAAAAACGGTAAAAATTACCAAAAAGTAAAAGGCCTTTGTAACAGAAAGTGAAAACAAATTTCAGAAGCAAGTAAACAAAATATGAAATTAGTTTGTATAACCACCCTCCCCATAATTAGGTTCAACTCGAGAAAATCATCTTGTAAGGTGAGGATGCCTGCCACTTATGAACTCATTTTCCGGTTAAATCTCATAATGTGAGACTCTTAACACATTGCTTGTTAACCAAAGGAAAGTTTGCAAGGAAATCTAAGTACCTAAATTTGTAACAGACACCTCATGAGCAACTGCAACAGAAACATCAAGCCCTAGTGTGGTAGCTATTTCCAAGACCTTTTGTTGAGCACCCAGAGGATCCACTTTTTTAAACGAAGATTGAATCAAGTTAGAAAAACAAGTACAAGAAACCATACAGTCCAATAAATTTAAACCAAATTCACTACAAAAAGTGTCACTGAACTTATAATATCTTTTGATGATCAACAATTGTTACATGATCCATCAAATGCAGCATTAAAAAATTCTTACTAGCACCCATATTGGTAATTATGCAAGTCCCTCTTTCCAAAGCCAGAGGTAGAAGCATATTCATCCAGCTAGATACTGCATATAAAATTTTACAACAATCAGAACTTAAGATGAGAAAAGAGCACGACATGACAGTAACAACAGATGGTCTTGCCTGCAAGGCTAACACCGAGTATACGTTAGAAAGAAAATAAAATAAGTGTTGTCAATCGCGATTAGTGAAAAATAGCGGTTTGTTCAAATTCCACTACACTACAGTGTTATAACATTGCTACTGTCGCTATTTGACAAAACTTTGTACTAAATCGTGTATCACATATCAATAGTAGTTTGTTAAAATTCTGCTACGCTATTGCACCGCTTATTGATAGCACTGAATAAAATTCAACTGGAACTGTTATTGAGTTTAAGAATCGAAAACCTATTAAATTTAAAAGGAAAAATGAATTAGTTTGAATATTAAACACCTACTCTGAGAATCATAGCCGTCACCACCAGACAACATGATTTGATAGCGTTCGGCTAGAGTACGCTCTGCCAGGCATTCAAGGACCAGATAATTTAGTTCTTCGACTCTTTGCAGCAACTTAAGAGCAGCCAAAGGCCTGTCACCGCCAAATCCTGCTCCACAGCCAATGTAAACCTTATCCCTTCGCTTTTTGGGATTACTTCTCTGCAACGTAATATCAACATAGTTGGTATTATTGTTGCATTGGAAACAATAATTAAAAAGTCAACAAAAGGTAGGGAACAATAAGTTCACCAGCTTGATCAAACAATTATGAATCTCTTCTCCGTCGTGGACTTCCATCGCATTAACTTCCATTGAGGCGCTGCTAGCAAAAAAATGACAATGACATAATGAAAAAAATAGAATCCAAAAGCGGTCTAAATATCTCTAGAAAAAAAAAAACTGGATAAATGAAAAGCAAAACAAAGGTGCTAGTTATTCATCAAAGGGATTAGGTTCCAAAAACATCACCTAAAAGGAACATTATAGTAGCTAAACGCTTATCATATAAGCGCTTATGTATAAGATATTTCTCTAAACAAATATAAAATAAAAGCAAACTGTTTCCATATAATTTATAATCTGTTTTTCCCTCAAAAAAAAAAAAAAATTATAATCTGTTTTCATAAGCTATCTTGAAGAGCTTATGGAAATAAGCTGAAAACACACTATGGACATGCCATAAGTTGTTTCCATAAGTTCTCCCATACAGTGTCGCGAGTATTTATGTCAGTAGATACGCTCATATAAGTCGATCCAAACAGGCTCCAAGTTAGTTTCAGTATGTAAAATTGAACTTCAACATCAAACCAAATAAATTTGACACACACACACCATAAATCAAATTAAGATTTTCTTTAAACCTTTGATAAAAATGATAATTCACTCATGGCCCACTACAGAAGACTGCAAAAATAATCAAAATTGGACATAAACCATTGATCAAAACTAAAAATTATAATTGACCATATGATAATTGTTAGAGTGAGGTGTAAATAGCAAATTGGGGTGTAGCCTAAATTCAGATAACATCATCAGCCATAAGGTCAGAATCATATACATAGATGATCATTAAGTAAAAGTAACAAAAATTAAAATGATAATGAGGTTATGGTGAGTACCTTGATCCTGATGGGACCTACCTTAGCTTTTATCCTTAATTCTCTAAGTCAAAAGTTGTGTAGTTGTTCTATTGCATGGAAACTGGTATCAGAAAATTGGTTTGAGTCAATTTTTAATTCAAAAAACCATTTTCATATAAATATTTGTCATGTTTAAAATATAAACTGTTGTTTTGAAAGGCTATAAGTTTTTTTCAAAGGCTTGAAAGGTTACAATATAAGTTGTTGATATATAAGCTTTTTTTCGACAAATAATAGATTCTTGTTTTGGTGCTTTGTGCATACGTGGATTTTTGTAATTCTTCAATCTTAAAACTTGTGTTTTGATTATTTTACTTTAGAGTCACGATAATTTGTACCTTAAGGCACTAAAAAAATATGAAATAAAGTTTGTATTGAAAATATAAATAATTAAATATTCACAGTTTCAAAAAAACTTTTGTGTATTCTTTTTTGGAGATGTTTTATCTTAGAGTGCTGCTATATATGCAGCGAATTATTTTTTCCCCAAAATTTCCACGATGCCTTGTGTTAACGTTAAATAGGAGTACCAAGACATAACAATTTGATTTATTCTAATTCCAGAATTCACAGAATACATGATGGCACTGGTGTTATGTTACAAAAATAATTGTTCGTGATCCTTCGTGAAAAAGATTGTCGCTATAAGTAGCATTATTCTTTATCTTAACATAAATTTTGTACAGTTCATTACACAAAATCAATTCATTTCGAAAACATACAGTTTTGTTTTTTTGTAAAAATTGTTAAAATAGTTAGAAGATAAATCAAGTTAGTTAAGGTAGTTTTAGTTAGTTAGGGAGTTAGAGTTAGTTACTCACTCGTTAGTTAACCACACTAGTGAGTATAATTGAGGTCTATAAATTAGATCATACATGTACTAATTTCTCATTCTTTTACCAATTTATTTCATTCTACTATGAATTTCTACGTATTCTTCACATAAATACACATATGTTTTCTGCCCTCGTGAGCTTAACTCAGTTTATATGGACAATGCATGATATATGCAAGGTCTAGGGTTCAAACTCCGACCACCACAAAAAAAAACACATATGTTTTTTATCATGTTTACATTTATGATCTTTTTCCCTTCGATCCCATGATTCTTAACAAAAAAACGGTTCTGGTTCGGTTCAAAATAACAAAATCGGAGCACTCAACTTTTATAATGGTCTGGTTTAGTTTTGCCAAATTTTCATAACAGTTCAAATCAATTTGATTTCTTTCCTACACCAAAACATTAATGGCATGTTTGGTGCGCATGATGACGATATGATAAAATGATCATACCGTGCTTAAATTCAATGTTTGATGCACCAATAAAAAAGGATAATTTAAGCATCCTACGTATCATCATCATTAAAACCTATCATAAAATCTTGCAGCAATTACATGTACATTTATCATCCTTTAGGATCAAAAAGGAACTAAAAAACAAGAATGTGAATTCCTATTCCTATTAAAAAAAAAAGGAACAACTAAGCCAAAACTATTGTCCCTTGTTTTTACTCTGCCAATATTCATCTTCCCAAATTTCTACCTGCATTATTGAATTTGCTTTTCTCCCTAAAAATTCTTCTAAAGCTAAAGGATCAAATGGAGGAGGAATAGTACATGGATTTGAATCACTAGGAACCTTCACCATTGACTCTTCCATGAACCTCCTTTTGTTACCACCTATTACATCACATGTCAATAATTTTTCAGGACAAATTTCCACAGCTCCTCTAGGTATAGTTGGTTTGAATTTCAAGAGCTTTGCATATTCATTTAGTAGATGAAACATGTAATTGTATACATTTTTCATGTCTAAGTCCTCTTGTATGAATTTGCTACCAGCTTCCCCTATTGACTGTGCCTGTTAGATAATTTAATGTAATATGAGAAAAAATGTAACAAAAATTTTATGGCATTTTTTTATATTTACCAAGTCAAAGTAAAATAAAACCATAGGTATGTGTTGCTCATTGAATAATGTGGTAAAATGAAAGTTTTAGTACCTTATGAGTGTGATTGTTGCCCCATTCCACAGCAAACTTAAGAGAGGTGCACATACTATTGTCTCTAATAGGCCAATAATGTTGTAATGGCACCATCCCTCTGATGAAAAAATCATGGTAATTGGACTTTACATATAATGTCATGGAATCACATGCCATAATGTATTTTTCACTAACTGACCAAGCCCATCCTTCTATGTATATCTTGTACCTGTGCCAAGCCAAAGTCACATGTATCATTCTATGTCCCCATATATGTGTATGGTAGTTAAGAGTTAGTTATATACCGACGTCGTTGTTAGAATTAGTTGAATTTTGTTTAAACGAAATTCAACTAATTTTAACATACGCGTCAAATTGAAGGTTCGTTTTTTTCGAGAGACTGAGAAGTGGATCTTGATTTTCAGATCTTATTATGAATAGTTAAAATTGAAACAAAAATGCTAGGTGATTTTTTTTAGCTGTGATGTAATTATTAAATAAGCTTTAATTCTTACTATCTATACACATAGTTATATAGTCAAATTTAATCATGTCACTCTTGCATAAAAAATTGTCCTTTTCACTAAATAGATCTTTGCATCACCTACCTATGAGTACATTGGTCCCCTAAGTTGGATTTGTTGAAACCTTGATGTGATTCTTGTATCCAGTCCTGTCATCAAAACATACACAATACATTAATCAGCCTTTGATGTTAATTTTAGGACAAATGCATCCATAATTGATGGGGAAAAAATACCTGTATGTATATGAGAGTGTTCCAATCATTTTCTAATGTAACATTGCATTGTAGAAGGTTTTGCCTAGTTGGAGCAACATAAGGGTTCCCCTTCCAATAAGCATAAGGTACTCTATCCTTCCACTTGGTCTTTTTGTTCCCTTCTTTTATGTCTTTAAGGATATTGTTCCATGGCTTTATATTTGTCTCTGCCCTGTTTTAAGTAAAAAAAATATTAAAAGCAGAAGTGTTCAATAATAACATGGCAAGGGGGAAATATATCAAACATTAGTATTTTAAACCTCAAAATTATGGATAAAAAAATGCCTAAAAAGTTCGATTTAACTATAAATATATAATATGACTGATTAGTTATAGATGTTCATCTTGCCTAGTTAGTCAAGATGAGGGTTTAATATCCATTTTGACCCCCCATTGAAGTCAGTAAAACTTAATTTTTTTATTTTTATAAATTGTTATTTTTTTACTTTTAAGAGGTCTTACTATAAAATTAATTTGTTTTATGTCTTTAAACATGTTGGGTTGGCCTAGAGTTTTTAAATGGGTAAAATGCAAATAAAATGTGTCCAAGTAACACCCTCACTTAAATGGTTACTAAAAAATTAACAATGAAGATAAAAATCAAGTTTTATTAAATAAATTAACACAGCTTATAAAAAATAAATTAATAAAATCAATTTTTGTTTCTTTTTATGAGGAAAATCAAGTTTTTATTGATTGCAAAGTTTGACCTTATGTCAAGAAGGGATGTAAGGCCCTCACTTTAACCAATTCATCTAGTAAACATTTTTTTGGACAGATTTAGATCTAGTAAACATGGATAACTATTTTATCATATTATATATTTATAATTAAAATTATATTTTTTTATATTTTTTTACCTATAATTTAGAGGCCTAAATCTCTAACATGAGTAGCTTTGGTCCTAGGCCAACTTTGATAAAAATAGTGGTAGTTATTGATCCACCTAGAGTTATTTTTAAGGGAGAACTAACTAGAGTTAAACTCTTACAACATGGCAATCCAAAGCTAAAAATTATTGCATGACTAGTGGGGTCTGCATTTGATCAAGACCTGCATTTGTCAAGGTGGGATCATGGGATGTGTGGATTTTTCTAAAAAAAGACTATCAGTACCTTTCTCCTTATAAGACTTTTCAATTTCTTAACTGCATCATCATCATCTTATAAACTATGTATTTTTTTTTTACAACCTATAAAAAAATGATGATAGAAGCATGAATAAATTCTATCTCCTGGATAATATCAATTTGCAACATGACATCAATTATAAGAAAAAATTAATATTACTGCCCACAACAACAATTAAGTCTTATCCTACTAAGTTGAGTCGGCGACATTGATCAAATTATGCCATAGCGTTCTATCATAAATCATATTTGGATCCAACTCATTGACCAATAAATCATTTCTAATGGTTTCACTTATAGTTTTTTTAGGTCTTCCTCTTTTGACCTAACTCTCCTCCATCTAATCTACTCTTCTTACGACGGCATCTACAAGTCTTCTCTCTACATGCTCAAACCATCTAAGTCTATTTTCTACAAATTTTTCTACTATAGGTGCTACCCCCAATCTCTCTCTCTAATGGTGTCATTCCTAATCTTATCTTGTCTAGTCTTACCACTCATCCAACGCAACATTTAATCAGAGTTCTATATTTAGAGAGGAAGTAGTATATAAATAGAAAGGAAGAAAAGAAGTTATGTTTAGCACTTACCATCCCCAAAAGGACCAATCTGGAAAGACAATATATAAGCTCAATTGATCTGAACAATATCTAAACAAAGGTGGTGGTGAAGCATTTGGTCCTTGAAACTTATCCAAAGGAACAACAGGCTTATCTTCACAATCAAACATAAGTTCCAAATCAGGCAACTTGCCAGGGTACATTCTCAATAATTGCAAAATACCCCACAAAGTAAACACATCTCTTGTTTGAATTGACTTCCTATACTTTTCCACATACATTTTTCCATCCACAATCACAAGCTTGAAATTTGCTGTCCTTTTTGCCTCTTTCAACATGTTTCTTGTGATCCCTTTTTCTTTCCATGGTTTAAGATCTTCATGGATCCATCTAAAGTATGAGGGACAAACTTGGTTGTTAAGATTTGATGGATTATGTTTTGTAGGGTAGTTTCTTAGACATTTTTGTTTGAAAGATTTTCCTTGTATGCATTTAAGAAGAAAATCTTCTTGGTTTTGGAGTCTGTCTTTGTGGATGAATGGAATTGAAACACCTGCAAATATGTACTTTAAAAATAATTTCAATGTTAGATTTTGTTGGTCAAAGAAAATACCAACATTTTCCTATATAAAAAAAATAACATAAAAATCCAATATTAGACTAGCTTATTCCTAGATCAAATATATGTCACAACATTGATTTATGCTAAGAAATGCCAATAGTCCCAACTTGGTGTCAAAAATGTTCACATAATGATGAAATCAAAATGAAAAAAGAGTGATATACCATTGAATAAATTAAATAGCTAAAAAGGGTAGTTTCTATTTTTGAGTGTCATTGGTCATGCTTAACATAATTAAATTGAGTCTCTACTAAGAAAAAAACATAATTAAATTTTTCCATTGTTATATAATAATGGTGTTACAACTCAAAACATCAAATAATGAATAAAAAGTTGATATTGATATTTAAAAAGAGAAAGCTTAAAAAAAAAAACTAATTATTATGCAGAACTCACTTACAGTCCAGACAGCAAAAGCACAAAAAGTGGCCACTAAGCAAGAAGTAACTTTAGCTTTCTTGGAGAACATACACAGCTTCTGTTGATTAGAACCGCCATAGAAGTGTTTCAGATATGTCTTTTTCATGCTTCAAGTTTAATTCCTCCTATAAGGAACTTGTTGAAGACATGAAAACTCAAAAACTTAGACAGTGTTGCAGGGGATGGAGCAGAGGAACTATGGATGTACAATGAACATGGTCCACGTTTTGGTCAATCTGGCATGTAGTTGATTTATTTGTTTGTATATATTTGCTTTAATCTAGGAAGGTTGTAAAATTAATTATTTAATATTTGAAATATTAATATATTCAATTTTATTGTTGATGTGATCTACAGCTGGACCACTTGTTAATTTTTATCATAA
>Ga0228711_1004887_pt1 | contig 20468 bp, 9 predicted proteins | sample MedpolnodulmetaG_2_FD_177996 | JGI IMG/M metagenome (GOLD analysis project Ga0228711, IMG submission 177996) | Root nodule microbial communities from Medicago polymorpha collected in Santa Monica, California, United States - brown nodules | ecosystem: Host-associated > Plants > Roots > Nodule... | reverse complement strand
CTAGTCTTTATTTCATATTTATTGTATTTGGTATGTTTTTAATTTTATAAATATTATCACTATTATTATAATTACTTTTTTATTAATGCCTAAATTATAAAAATAAATTATTTTAATTATTTTTTTTAAAAGAATAGGTATTTAATTATTTTAAAAATTTTGAAAAAAAAAGAAAAGGTACCTCGCAAGTCCCACTTGCGGGACATTTAAAAATTTCGAAAAAAAAAAGAATAGGTACCACCTCGCAAGTCCCACTTGCAGGACATATAAAAATTTCGAAAAAAAAATTAAAAAAGTACCTCGCAAGTCCCACTTGCGGGGTACAATAAGGATAAAGTTTCGTTACTTTTTAGGGTACCCCGCAAGTGCAAGTGGAGGGGTACCAGAGTGTAAGAAAAAGTAGGGCATTTCTGCAAAATTTTTTAAAAGTAGGGCATTTTTGGAATTTTGGGAAAAAACAAGGGCATAAACAAAAAAATTTCAAGAAAAGAAAGACTAAGGGCTCTCACTCTTTATTACCAAAAAACAAATCCTAAGTTTTTTTTTTTCCAATTAATTATTTGAATTCTTTTATTGACAAGCCAACAATTTGAGGTATGATTGTTCAGTAAAGAAGGGTTATTTTTTTAGGGTGAAAGGTTGCAAGCTGCTATTAGATATTGCAAAAGCTGTTTATTGTGATGGCTTGCAATATCTTGATGCTTCATGAAACCTGAATTGATTATTAAAAGCAATACAAGAGAAGAAATTTGTTGGATATTTGATGAGTGAAGGTAGCATAATGTAATTATTTAATCCCTTTTGGAGATTAATTTTTTTTTTATGACGATTTATAAATGTTCTGCACAAGTGTGTAACTGTGATGTGTATGTGTTTGTTTGTAACTATGTAGGCTCTTTTGAGATTAACTAGGTTCACTTGTGTGTGTGCGCGTGTGTGTTTGACTGCTATCTAATGTTGTAGTTTACTTTAAACTGTGATATGTTGAGATATTTCCAGACTAATTTACCTATTCTAAATGGTGGGTTAGGGAGGTGGTGAGTGGCGGTGAAGTCGAGCTTGTTGAGTGATGGAGTTCTGGTGGCTGTGATGGTATTTTGTTCTAGATTTTAAGAGTCTTTGTGATCAACTTCATCATATATATTTACTTGGTTATAATATTCATGTTCAACAATAGTCTATATATTGGAACCTGTACCTAGTAACTTATCAATCAATTAATAATATTCAAATTATTAATTTTATTTAATTCTACAAATTAGCGCTGAAATTCAGTTAATGTTAATGATTTGACGTGGCAAGAACTTTATGAAAATGTTATTTCTTTGTATATTTGATTAGTGCAATACTTGTCGCAGAATCATTTACATGGAAAACAAAGGGCCTTGAAGTTTATTGTGGATGCTGGTACTAGCACAACACCAGTTGGTATAGGACTTGCAGCGCTTTACTTAAGGTGTGGTTCAGTTTGCAGCATGCTAATTTTGTTTTTAAAATATTTTTGAACTATTTTACTATAAAATTGATGGGTAATGAAAACATGAAAAGTGCTTGATTTCTGAATTCAATGAGCATTTTAATGTTGAGTTTATTGACCACAAAGTAAACAAAGATGCTGGGATTGTAGATAGGGTGGAACATGTCATTCAAGAAAGTAAGATGTTATAGAGTTTTTTTTTGTGTTGAAGGATTGTTGAATGCCGCTTCTCCATTTGATTAGTTTTTTATGAAGTGTATAACTGTCAGCATATTACGATTTTAAACAAAGCTTGAAATTCTTTTAAACAAAGCTTAAAAACATCATCTGGACATGCCTTGAAATTCTTTTTATGAAGTGAGTTTGGGATTCACGAGTTGACCCGATTTGAAACTGAGGTGGTGAAAGTTGAGAGGAAAGGGAAAGAGTGGGTGGTTGAGTTGAGGGGAGGTGACTTAGTGAGTCAAGAAGTGTTTGAAGGGGTTGTTGTGTGTTCAGGTCATTTTGTGGAACCGAGACATGCTGTGCTTCCTGGTATTGAAAAGTTTCATGGCTTTCAAATGCATTCTCATAATTACAGAGTTCCTCATTCTTTCAAAAACCAGGTACATCATATTCATTTTGTGTTTACTTTTTCTTCAGATTAATTACTTAATTGAATAGGCTAAAATGGAAAACATGTATGGAAATAGGCGAAACATGAGGGAAATGAATAGTATGTTAGGTTTATTAAAATCAAAATTACCTACTTATATGGTTGCAGCAGTATGACTAAAATATAGGAGAATTGAGGATGTTTGGAAGGGGTGTTGTTCCATTAGTATGTGTTATGAGGTTAGATTCGCCAATCAAAGTCACACAGTAGCTTAATACGGATAGTAAGATTCCATATGTAATCAAAAGTTACACGGTAGCTTAAATTTTAAGATTTGATACACTTAGATCCTTTCACATATACAAAAGTATGCCTTCAAATTAGTCATGTTCAAATCATGTTCAAGTTGACAGCTTATAAGTGCCTTCAAATTAGTCATGTGTGTTCAAGGCATGTTTTTAAGCGTTGTTTAAAATCGTATCAGGCACTACTTGAGGCCATTGGGTCTAGTTGTTCATCTGGACAGGAAGCAGTTGCAAATGCAGAAATAAGTGTGGCTATTTTGATAGCAAGAGTCGGTGCCCAAGATCCGTCGGCAATTCCATCAATATGTCGGGGAAAAATGGTTGCCTGAATCCAAGATTGGTGTTTTGAATGCTCAGCAGAGCTTGGAAGCCTGCCAATATGTCTGGGGATTGGTGAGTTATTGCCGTTATTGTTATAAGACTGATATCCCTTAAAACAATGCTGAAAATTTCAGGAACGAGTTGATCCAACTTCTGCTAAGCATGTTTTATTTACATATATTGCTATATAAAAAACTTCATCACAATTGTTCAATTTGATATGCAATCTCTTAGTGCATTCTTATGTGTTCGTTGATAACTATTAAAATTTCCCTTTTTTTTAAAAAAAACTATTAAAATTTCCATTTCTATTCTTACATTGCAACTTCTTCTGCAGCTTGATGAGTGGTGGGAGCAACCGGCATCAACGGGTTTCGACTGGGTGACAGTGGATGGGCAAAATGTAGCTGTCTGGTATAATCATGTGAAAAAGCTTCTCACACGTTGATCAGGAGCTACTACTGTGAATAGAATTGTAATGCACCTACATCAACTTAAATTTCCACTAGTGTTTTGGTTTTTGAATGTTTAAACTATGTATTTTATCTATTGTTTTGATTGTTACTATTGGAAGAATTATATTTATGGGATTTCGATATTTAGTTATATATTTTAATTATTTATTAATATATTTATTTAAATTGTCAACAAAAATTGCCCATTCATTTTTTTATTAAAAAAATAAACATTTGCGACTGTTGTGAGACAATTGCGACCCCAACATCCGCGTCTGTTGGAGAACAGTCGCAAATGTACATTTGCGACCCTTCTAATAGTCGCAATCAGACATTTTAAAAGTCGCAAAATGCATTTTTTCTTGTAGATAGTAGAAGCACGTAGTAGAGACGTTTTCTTCTACAAAGAGAGGATGTACCCCTTAGAAGGACACATTCTCTTCTCCCTTTCTCTTTAATTCTTGCAATATAATTTGATCTATGTTAAATTGTTGATTAGATTAATTGATGCATACACTAAGTGATTCAATATTTTAGAACTTGATTTTCTAACAATATCTTGAAGATACATTTAACAAATCAATCACTTAACATGATTGATATTTTCATTCCAATTAATTCATCATAGGTCAAACTTGTTTGGTTCTTGTGATAGTTATCACTTGTATAAATTTAGGTTTGGTTTGATATTGTTATTGGTTTCGTGGATTATATTTTGTATTAGTAATTTATTGGTTAATAACAATTTAAATGTGAATTTTTCATTCAAAGTTGAACTATCAATCTATCATTGATTATCTTGTTATCACACGAAGCTAGTGTTTAATTCCATATAGTCATTTGATTTTTAAAACGTTTGTGAAACCACACTTTCAAAAATAATAATTCTAAAAGGGATAATCTATTCACCCTCAACTTATTGTTGTGTGGAGGAGACGGCCAACCGAGTCACATGGAGGAGACGTCTACATTATTTGATAAGGAGCTTCGTAGAGCGGCTGAGGACATTGTGCTTGGTGGAGGTCATTTATTTGGGGACCTTCAATGAAGGTTGACTTTTTTATCTATTAGGTTTGGGGGTTGGGTTTGTACTCGGCAGTAAAGACTTTTTCATACGCTTTTGTGGCTTCCAGGGTACAATATTGGGTGCTACAAGATCATATTTTGAGAGATACTGGGATAAGTGATTAAGAAATCAGATTTTGACAATGCTTTGGATAGTCTTCATGATACGATTCCAGATTTTGACGTTAGTAATTTACTTGCAAGCACATCGTCCCTTCTAAACACAACATGTTTTAGAGAGTGCTCTTTAAGTAAAAGTGTTCAAGATATGAAAGTTAAGTTTGACAAGACAACAAAACAAAAGACAATTTTAGGGTGTTTGCAAGCAGGACATGCTCATGACTCTCTTATAGATATCCCTATTCATGGGTTAGGTCAGCATATGTTACCAGTGAAGTACCGTACTATCCTTAGATATCGCCTTATCATTCCACTATTTCTTATTGATAAAGTGTGCACTGTTTGTTGTAAGACATGTCTATATACTTTTGGTGAGCATGCAATTCATTGTAAGGAGCTTCTCGACTTTAAGTACAAACATACCTTTGTTAGTGATGTCCTTTTTGATATATTCAGGCGTTCAGGAGTATCAATTAAGAAGGAGGCGCTTGTGAACTTCCTGATTGACCCACTAGATAGAAAATCGATACTTAAGCCAACATATGTTATGGTGTATGGATGGGTAGGAGGAAAACATGCATATGTGGACTTGATTGGGTTTCAACAATTGTGGGATTAAGAGTCATGGATTTAACAGTAGGACAAACAACTCTAAAAGCTCCACCGAGTAAAGTGACCAAACATGAGAAAGCGTATTTTGACAATCAATATGCTTTTATACCATTTGCATTTGACATTTTTGGCTTCCTAGCACTAGAGGTTGTAGACCTTCTACATAGAGTTTAAAGGGTCATGCATAACAATATCATGTCTTCTAGGTCCATAAATGTTGTCCGCTTATCTTCCATTTATGTGTAATTAGTCATTAATACACATTATATAGTTGGAAGAGTGGATAAAAAAAATATACAGACTTTCTATCACAACCTACATCATATATCAATACACATTACACAATGCTATGCATAATAAGCACAATCCTTACTATTGTATATAATACATTTCGACCATACATTAGTGCTAACTACTAAGTATAATAGGTATAAGCTGTAACACCCTATTTCTATTAAAGCGATAAAAACACGTGAATAATACAAATATTCAAGAAATAGACGTTACGTCTTCAATAAGTTCCAAAACAACATGCATATAAAATTTTTAAGACATCGCAGCAGATATATAACATACATCTCCAAAATATAAATGTCATAAACTCAACAACATACTCAATCCCGATATATGGGTAAAATCTCAGCAACATACTCAATCCAAGATAACATAAAGACTGACATCCTAATCAGAGCCTAATCTAAGACTCTAAACAAATAAACAGAGGAATCTCCCGCTATCCTCAAGCAACTCACCAAACACTCTAAAAGATCAATCCTGCACGTCGTTTACCCATTCATACAAATAGGTAGGCGGTCCACCATAGACCACTGGGGGTTAGCTTCACATCATCATAATCAAACATAATTAATTGAAAATGTATTCAACAGATTAAACTTCAAATAATGCAAATAAAGAGATAATTCACTTCAACATTAGGCATCAACATCAACAAATTCACAACATCGCAAATATACAGCCACCAATCACTCTAAACACCAAAACAACTAGGACTCATGCCACAACATATTATGCCCCTAGGCACGACTCCTACATGCATGCGGTACCGTCACCAACAACGTCTAGGCCGTCACCCCATGATGCGAACAACACATCATAACCAACTCAACTGGATATAAATATCCCACAACTATGAATGCATGAACATATGACACACTATGCACATTTTCAACAACAACTCACCATCATTTGTATGAATAATTCCATAACAAGATTCAATACATGCAATCACCGCACCCAATTATTCAACATTTAGCATGTACATTTCATACCAACAATCAACAACATGATTATCATGTCACCACTCATCAACACACGCAAAGACATAAACACAGTCATTAAATTCAACATCAATAGCATGATCATCAAGGTTAACACTATCGAGGAAAATCACCATTCAAGACATTGACCAAAACTAGACAAACATATTCAAATGCCTCAACCAAACACATGGACTACTCGCGTATGTTCATAGTAGCTTAGGCATATGAGTATCCTAGACCAATTCTAAGAAATCACAAAATCACGACAAGTTCGTATCATTTTACCGTTTTTCAAAGAATTCAAGTTTTCAAAGCAAAATCAAGTTAAATACCATGGTTCCCATCCAAAACATTTTTACTAATCATAACTAGAGTAAACAAACTTAGTCCCACATTAACACTTTGAGAAAATGAGTTTTCGGAAGAAAAAAAAGCGCGTTCTTGAACATTCTTGAACAATCTACCAAAAAGCTTGATTTAATCCAAGAAGCTGAGTTCAATCCAATTCATTTGATGTTTTCAAAGGTTTAGGAAGCATAGATATAGTGAAAAACATCAAAGGAATCAATTTCGGAAGTCTTGAATTGGCCCCGAAGCACCCAACAAAAGCACAACAAAACAGTCACCCATGAGGGGCTGCCTTGCTGCACCCAAGCGCTGGAATGCTGTGCCCAGGCGTGGGTAGGCAGCAGCCAGTGTCCTGTGCTGCGGCTTTGTGCAGACCCGGGTTTTCTGGTTTCGCCTTTTCGTCCGTAAAATAGCGACCGTTAACCCGATTCCAATTCCATTTTCGCCTACGCATTCTACTCAATTAATCCTATCATATTTTTTTGGAAAACCAAATTTTCACATTCTCAAAATAGCTTATCCCAGAATCACTTATTTCTCAAAATCCCAATTTTCTCCCAACGATTTCTCATTACCAAACAACAACCAAAAACAGAAAATCATTATACCATAACTCATCATAATCAACTTGTTTCATTCATTAAAAATCATCAACACCACAATTCAACTTAATTCATCATTTTCACCAAAACTCAACAATACACAACAACAACACAACAAACATGAATAAACTCATGTAATCTCTAACACCCATAACATAATTTATCATTAGTATCATATCACAACATCATTCAAGTCATAATTCTACAATTTCACCAACAACAACAATAACTTCATTTTCACCCAATTAAGCAAAAATCAACAAAGGGACTTAATAACATACTTTAATCATGCAAGATTAACAACAACGAGAAGTTAAGCATCAATTGAACATACCCAAACTTAGCACTAAAGAATGGACACGAAAATTGATGTCTAAAATCCAAAAATAAAAATACTACTCACAGATAAGCACTTATTCAATGAAGTAGAAAAATAGCTTTTAGCTTAAATTATGAATGAACACTATCCCTCTTACCTAAAATTTTCAAGAATTAGAATCCTAACCTCACTTTTGCTCCAAAGCTCCAATCCAAGTTTCCTCTCTCTAGATCTTCTTCTAACCCTTGTTCTCTTCCTCTAGCTCTTTCTTTCTCTGCCTCTCTCAAAAGTTTGTGGAATGAATGTAAAACCCTATTTTCTCTAAAGACTAGAGTTTATATAGACTCCACACTAATGGGCACAACCCTCAAAATGTCTTAATGAGCTCAAAGTTCTCATTAACTAACTCACAAAGTTTCTACTCACTTACAGTTAACAATAACGAATAGTTATCGACTCTTAACTAATTACCACAACCTACTAGTAACTTAGTAAAAATAATGGTTCCCACTTGAAACACTAAAAATAATTCTCACAGTGAAATTACTAATTTACCCTTGCTCACATGATGACCAAAATACTCCTAAGTCCAAAATGTCTAAAATACCCTTCTAACACCGAATTCTAATAATTCCAACCAAAATACACACAGAGGCAATTAATCACGTACAAACACACATAAACACATAAAAATTAATTAAAATAAATCTAACGAAAATTGGACTGTTACACAAGCAGCCTACATGGCAATTTATTATTATTACATCATGGACATTGGACATACACAAACCTTGTAACCAAACAACATATTTATGAGGGAAAACTAACTATAGTATGTTATTACATCATGGGCACACACAAACCTTGTAACCATACAACATTATTAAACAATAAACATTGTTTGCATAATGCTATGTTTATTATTTAATATCATTTATAGTAGCTGCTTCTACGTAGTGTAATTTATAATTCAAGGATATGACTATGGATTTTGTTTTCACTTGGAAACCCAAACAACATGATCCTGTGGGAGGATGTGACAAATAGGAACAGTCCCAGGTTGAACTTTAAGCACATAAAAAGCCAAATGTTTAGGATTCCATTGTGAAGTATCAGTGTGACAAACAACAATAGCTTTAACTTTGCTTTCATCAACACCTTCCAAAGTAACATAGTAAACTTCAGTTGCTTCTATTTTGTGACAGTAAAAAACTGCATAAGGGTAATTCTCTTTGTGACACACAATAGTTTTGTTCTTCTCACCCAATTTCTTCACTCCTTTTGCTATAACATATTGTTGCAAACCACTATTTTCTTTACTCACTTCTGTTGAAACAGCTTCAACATTGTTTCCGAGTTTCGAAATAGTGAAATCAACCATAGATTCCAATGATGTTACACAAACCTTTTCCTCACCTTTGATGCCATTTGCTTCACACTCACTTATTGTTCTCTTCACAATTTCAGCTTCCTTTGATCCTTCCTTGATGGAAAACTTGTTGAATATGTTTTCCAATTTTATGGATGAAAAGGGTATGGAATTAGCAACTTCTCTAGGCAAGAATTTTGTTCCATTATTATTTGAAGTTTCTCTGAATTGCAAGTTCAATTTTGTTCCATGATGCAAATCTTTTTTCAACAAGAAAAATGTTACATTTTGTTTATCATGTAATTGAATTTGACTCTCATTGAATATTATAGGATAAAAGTAAAAAAATGGAAATTTTTCATCATTCACATAAGTGCCACCTCCTTCATACCCTTTTCTGACTCCAACATCTAAACCACCATTGCTTACAACCCTTGCTTTCTCTTTACTCCAATATCCAGCTTCAGTTAAAAATAGTAAATTATTGAAATAAATTAGAATATGTATACTAGTTAGTTTTACTCTGATCTATTAATCATTTTAAAAACTTTGTCCTTCTATAGATATGCTTCAACTTTCAAATACCTTATGAGTTTGTTTGTTATCGATTGTGTGATCAGAAAATAATTCTAACTAATTTTTTTTTTTTGGTCGGGGTTTGAACCCCGGACATTTATGCATTGTTCCTACCAACTGAGCTAAGGTTTCGAGAAAATTCTAACTAGTTTTGAAAGACTTTTGCAATTACTAGAATCGACAAAGAAAAAAAAATGATATTTGACACATGATGTGTAATACACCACATGTATTCACGCAATGTTGCATAATTATGCAAACATTTGTATAATATATTATAGGGTTAAATATGTTTTTGGTCCCTATAAAATTGGGAACTTCTAAGTTTAGTTCTTACTTAATTTTAATAGGTTTTTTAGTCCTTAAAAAAATTACTTCTAATTTTAGTCCTTGTTACAACAAAGTATGTTTAATTATCCTTAAACTCTTAAATTTTTGAACGATTTTTTACGACAAGTTTAGAACACTATGAAAGGTTCATTTACCAAAATTTAGATTTTTTTAACATGAAACGAATTAAATATGAATTTTTTAAAACGACAAAAGTTAAAGATAAAATTAACTAAATCTGGACGTAGAAATCAAATTTTGCGACAATGTTTTGCAGAGGAACTTTTAGTAATATTCTTAACACGTCTGCAAAAAATTGTTTAAAAACTCAAGAGTTTAAGCATAAATTAAACAAATTTAAATTGAGGAGGGACTAATAGTGCATAATTTTTTTTTAAGGATTAAAAAAACTATTAAAATTAAGTAAGGATTAAACTTAAAAAATCCCAATTTTATAGGGACCAAAAACATATTTAACCATGTATTATATAGTTCATGATTCTGTTAATGAGTTGGCAATTTTGTTTTGATATATTGAATCAATCTCTTTTTTTACAATTGCAACTTGCTAAAACGTATGTGATTAATGACATGTAAACACTTGCTTTAATTCTGTTTATTTTATCGTTAATGAGTTATCAATATTTTTAAAAGATTTTATTTTTCACATTTGACTAAAAACTGGTTAGCGACGTAAAACCAATTGATTGATTCAGTTTATTATGTTGTTATTAACCTCTAATTACATTATCATTAGGCTTAAATGTGTGTTTAGTCCCTGTACTTTCACTCAATTATGACATTGATCCCTGCGTTTTTTTTGGTTTGACATTGGTCCTTGAACTTTCTAAAACTTTTGGCTTTAATCCTTCTGTTAACTCTCAGTTAAAAAAAAAACCAAAACTAACGGTGTGCCACGTGGGCGAATCATGACATGTCACGTGGCATACTAAAAGACAAAAAATATAACTTTTTGATTATTATTTTATTTATTATTTTTACTTAAAACTATCATTATTCCCTGCACTTTCAGCATTTTTTGATATTAGTCCACGCACTTTGGTATTGGTCCTTGATTTTTTTTTAAACTTTCAATGAAATTAATATGTTTTAATTATTGTTTTGTTCCTTAAATGTTTTGTAGTAACATTTACTATATTTTGGCAGTCTTATACTTTGAGTAACATTATTTGAATGCAGATTGTTTTAGATTTTTCAGATAAAAATAGAATAAAAGAATTAAATATTAAAATATAAAATTACCATTTTATGATATTTTAATAAAGAAGTATTAATACTAGTTTATAGAAGTTGAATTTTGGGGCGTCATTCCCACCCCTTAAGTTGAAGAAGGTGATAGCTTAATTTTTTTAAAAAGATTTTTTTTTATGAGTATTCTCAATAAAAATAATGAATAAAACAATAATTAAAACATAATAATTTAATTAAAATTTTTTTTTTTTAAAAAAAGTTCACGGACCAATACCAAAGTGCATGGACTAATATAAGAAAATACTGAAAGTGCAGGGACTAATGATATTTTTAAGTAAAAAAATAATAAATAAAATAATAATAAAAAGTTGATTTTTTTTGTCTTTTAGTGTACCACGTGGCATATCATGATTGACCCACTGTTAATTTTTTTTAACTGAGAGTTAATAGAAGGACTAAAAACAAAAGTTTTACAAAGTACATGGACCAATGCTAAACAAAAAAAAACACAGGGTCCAATGCCAAAATTGAGTGAAAGTGCAGGGACTAAATATACATTTAAACCTTATCATTAATCACTTTTAACACGTGGAGATAAAATTGCATGATACCAACCAAGGTGTAGCAGATTTGAGATGGATTTTGGCATTGGAGAGTTGGGAAGCATGGACTTCCAGTAAAGTTGAGGTGGTAATATTGCAGCATTAGTTCCCACTAGCACAAGCTGCAACTGAGAACATATTAACATTAGTAATAATTTTTTTGGTAGATAGTAATAAATATTTTTACAAGCAAAAATAATGATAAAAATATCACAACTATTTGAAGACATTAATTAAACTGGTTGTCCCCGTGAACATAACTCGGTTGGATGTATTGTTATATGTAGGGATAATGGTTTGAACTCCAAACACCTCATTTATTCACCTTAAAAAAAAACATTTTAGCCACTAGACAACTTGAAAAAAAACTTAATTAGAATGGTTGAATTTATGGAGTTGAAGCTGATCACCATGAGAAAAGTAATAATGTGAAAGAGATGAAATTCCATGTTGGATAAGTGAAGCTGAAACTCTAGTAGAGAAAGGTTGAAGAGAAGTACTTCTAGTTGAGATGGAATGAAAAACAAAGCTGCAAGAAGCCTTTATATAACGAGTGACAAAACCGAAAACAAAGGTGCATGCAGCCTTTTTTAGTTTGTATACAGTTACAACCACCACCTGAACGCATTAATACGAAGTTTTGTGTTCAAAATGTCTTATCTTTTTTTTTTAGGGAGAAAATGTCTTATCTAACACTGTTGTTTTTTTAAGTTGAGTTAGGTCTTATGAACATATCATTATTTTCTTTACATGACAAGAAAATAAAATGCACTTAATTAGTTAATGTGAAATTAATCATTAAGGTCGGAGGGAGTACACAATCACTCCATTCGTCTCAAAATAAGTGTCCCTTTTCACTACACGAATTAAGAAATATAGTTAATTTATATAGGGTTAAATATGTTTCTGGTACCTATAAATATGTTAACTTTTCGTTTAAGTCCTTCTAAAAAATTTCTTTGACTTTTAGTCCCTCAAAAATTTTCCATCTTCACTTTTGGTCCCTATTTTAAAGTAAACTCATATGTAGAATTCATATTTTTGAATAAAATTTTGCAGAGAAATTCATAATATTATACGAATCACTCCAATTTTTTTTTTTTTGGATGTTTTTAACAAAACATGAATTTAATATGAATTTTTATATTTTTACGGTTAAAAATTCATATTTAATTTATGTTTTGTTAAAAAATTATAATTTTTTTTGGGAATTTTTTTTACAATATTCTACACATTTATGCACAACTTCATTAAAAATACAAAAATTAACTTAAAAATAGGGACCAAAAGTAATGATTGAAAATTTATAGAAACTAAAAGTTGAAGGAAAATTTTAGAGGGACTAAAACGAAAATTTGGTATATTTATAGGGACCAAAAATATATTTAACCCTTTTATATATGAAGGAGAAATTATAACTTAATTTATAGTTGAAAAATGCTAACAAGTGTCAAACGAACACTCTATAAGAAGTTTAAAGAAAAAATTTCGTCCTTAGAATGATGCATTCAACACATTAAAAGTTTAAAAAATAATATTTTTTATATAGAATTTATAAATTATTTCCATTTTAGAATCATTAACTAGTACACCAAAGACACTTGTTAGGAAGACCCTTTATAGTTTTATTTTGAGCAAATAGTCATTTTAATCCCTGCCTCTGCACCTCGCTGTCAGAAAGGTCTCTGACTCAAGATTAAATACATGTTGGATATTTGTATGTTGGCCTCATTTTTGCTAAAAAAAAAAATACAAGCAAGATGTTGGACCCAATGTTTCAACATGTGGGTACGACTTCAGTGTGCCCTGATTTTGTGCCTTGATTCCGCTTACTTGGAGATTTATTTTAAACGTGGATATCCAAGAAACGTGTTTCTAGAAGTAAGGAAAGACGGTTTATACTTAGCTTAGTCCTTAAGAATGATGTTGCAACATTTACACTCTGTTTGGCTGAGGTGAAATAGATAAGAGAGAAAGAGCAGGCAGAGAAAAAGGAGAAGTTCAGAACTTCTTATGTTTGGTTGCAAAGAGAAAGAGAGAAGAGAGATAAAAACACATGGGACCCACACCTGTTTTTAGTCTCTCCTAAGTAACGAAGAAATAGAGAAGAAGCACACTTTTTCTTTTTATTCCACTAATACCCTCATGAAATTGTTGTAAGTTTGCACATGGCACGGACAAAATGCGTATTGGCTGTGATTGGTGAGTGATAGATAAAGTGTTCCTTTCCTAATATACTTATGTTGAGTAGTACAAATACGTAAGTAAACTTTTTAAATTTGTAACCAAAAAAAGAGTAAATTTTTTTAATTTACTTAATAATTATTAAATTACATAAAAACAATTAGTTTAACTTAATTCAGTTAAACTAATTAATTTAATTTAGCACAAAAAAACTAATTAATTGAATTGATATAAAGTTTAAATAAATAATTTAATTAAGGCTTAACTGCACTTTTGGTCCTCACATTTAGATTAACTCACGAAAATGATCATGCTTTTTTCAAATCGAACAAAGTAGTCCCTATAATATCATGTTTTTTGCACTTTTGGTCCTTGCGCCCATTTTAACTCCCAAAAACGATGATGTGTCACATTTTTTGGTCTCTTCTCTCTTCTAATAAAAACATTTTTGGGAGTTAAAATGGGGGTAAGGACCAAAAGTGCAAAAAACATCAGTGTTTTTGGTCCTTACCTCAAAAAAAATGCGACACATAAGCGTTTTTGGGAGGTAAAAAGGGGGTAAAGACCAAAAGTGCAAACAACATGATAGTATAGGAACTGCTTTGTTCGATTTGAAAAAGGCATGACCAATTTCGTGAGTTGGTCTAATTGCGAGGACCAAAAGTGCAATTAAGCCTTTAATTAATTAAAATAAATTTGAATAAAAGATTAAATAATTTTAATAGATATTTTTTTTTATTGTAGGGACTAGGGGTATCTTAGTACTTTTATAAATAATCAACACTTTTCTCTCTTCTATTTCTCTCTTCTCCCTTTATGCCAAACAACACATCAAATCTACTCTATTTCTCACATATTTCTCTCTTCTCACACTCTCTCTCACTTATTTCTCTCTTCCCAACTTCTCTTCCAAACCAAACACACCCTAAGGAAACAATATATATGCTTCTAGAATATTGTGGAGACTGAATATATGATTTGGTCTGCTGATTGTTTAGCCTATGACGAAAAAGCTCATGTTGCTGAATGACTATATAAGGAAGACTCGGACCTTAGTTTTATTCACAAATTCAATAGTATTGAATTGAGTCTTTTAGGGTTTAAATGTTAAGTCTTGTACTTTATTTTGTATACCTCTCTGTGTGATGTCATTGATTTAAAGCATAAAGATGGTTTGTTTAGTTGAGTTGTATTTGTGAATCGCTCTAAAGCTTTTAAGCAAAGAGTAGGTTTTGTTTATTGGAGCGTGTCTCCTTCTTGGTTGTATTTGTGTAATCACAGGGTGTGTGATTTTGTGGAGGTGAGATGAGATCTCAGATCTAGGAGTTCTTAGGTTGAAGTCAATACGGATAGTGTCTAGGTGATAAGTTATAAACTTGGAGTTTGCTGATAACTTAGAACTAGGACTACACTAGTGGACTTCCTTCCTGGCTTGGCAGCCCCCAAAGTATGTGTGTTTGTCACTGAACTTGATTAACAAATAACCTGTGCCATTTATGTTTCTGTCTTTTATATTTTCCTTGATCTGTTTGTTTATCGCTAGCTAGATGTATAAACATTAATCTCAACATATTGTTTGTGTCTCGTGTTGAAACATCGTATAAAACATCAGGAAGCTAGCGTCGGAATTTCAATACAAATAAGTCCCTGACTTTGCACTTTCGTTATCACTTTAGTCCCTGCCGTTAAAAAATCCTTTTAAATGATGATATGACACATGTTTTATGCTGACAAGGAGTATGAGTTGTCACAAAGATTAAAATGACAGTAAAAAATGATCACTTTGATCCCTGAACCAAAAAGCAATATCCCCAAATTAAATTCCTAAATCCCTAAACTACATTATATGATTGGTAAAGCAATTAAGAAAATTATGAGTTGAATTGGTCTACCATATCAAACCAATGTTTGAAAAAATAAACCAAATATCAAACCAGCAAGATATTTGAAATATCAATCATGCTTTTAGGAAAATGCCTTCAAACATCTATAGGCCAATAAACTATCTATATAATGGATATGTGATTAGAACTCTATAATATATGCTAATAAATATGAATTACATGAATGTGTTAAGCTGCATAACTTCCAAACAGGAAGCACATTGTTGCTATATGTATTGGGTTCATGGCATGACAACTTGGTGTTGAAAGAGATTATTGCATAAAGTGAATATAGCAGCAGCGTTTGTGGTTCTAAACGTGTTTTTATCTCTTTATATCAAATTGGTGCAATTTTGACTTTCTTTATATCATTAAGGTTATTCCCTCAATTCATTATGAAAATATCTCTCTATTGCATATAACCAAAACACACTAATAATTACAAAGTATTATGACCATATAAAATGCATGCACAAAACCATACCAAGTAACAGGTTGTTCCAAGCCTTGATTGCCCAATCACTACATAGACAATACCTTGCAAAATTATATTTCCAAACCATAAACATGGATTTTGTCAACTCAATAGAACACATATATTTCCTTTATGCCACCAAAGTTCAAAAGTAAATGAATTTGAAATTATATAGGTCGAATAAAAACAATTGCATCAGAAGCGAATAATATCCAAAAATTAAAATTTAAGGTAAAAAATTAAACAAAAGACACATTAGGATAAGACCGACCACATAAGTGAAATTGATATTACTCATACTTAATAAATTAACATCTTTTCGTTAAGTGTCATAATCTATGTATCTGTGATCCACCATCAAGAACTGCTCTCCCACAATGTTGAACCGGGACATGAAACCGTCATTGAGGCTTATGAGGTGCTAACACTGGTGTGGATCAACACATTGGAAAAAGAACAATCACACCAAAGAGAATGATACCACTTATTTGTTGTTCAACCTCTACTATTTTATCTAATATTTGGTTTTAGCTGACACTTGATACATCATAATATTCTCTCTCTCAAGTATAACGAAGTTATAGCCCGTATTTGACACGGGTGTCCATACTAATAGTAAATAGTAAATTACACTCTTCTCTCTTCAAAGATGCTTGAATTACACTCTCCTCCCCTCTTATGTTTAAATATACACTCCTCTCCATTGAAAAATAAAATTTATACTCCCCTCCCTTATAAGATATTTGAATTACAACCCCCTCCCTTAATAGTTAAATATACTCTACACTTTAATCTATTTTAATATAAATAATTTTTTTTATGATACATACTAATTTTGAACCACCATTTTAGAAAAATAAATTCATTTCTTTATAGTTTAAATGTCAATGATAATTAAATTTAAATATTTTGCTATTAATTTTAGGGTTAATTAAGTTTTTAGTCCCTATAAATATTCACAGTTTTGATTTTAGTCCATACAAAATAAAATCACGCTTTTTAGTCCCTGTGGCATTTTCCTTAAGCATTTTAAGGACCAAAGTTGTTGATGGAAATTTTTGACAGGGACTAAAAGTACTGATGGAAAAATTTATAAGGACTAAAAATGTTGATGGAAAATTTTATAGGGACTAAAAAGTGTGATTTTATTTTGTAGGGATTAAAAACAAAACTGTGAATATTTATAGGGACTATAAACTTAATTAACCCTTAATTTTATAATTTAGAGTATAAAATTAACTCTTAAATAACCATATTTTATTGTCTTTAGTAATTTTTCACATATTTTAATTTTATTTTGAGTTGTTTCATATTTTATAATAGAGTTTAAAACTATATGTCATTGAAATTGTGAAATAAAAATTCAAATTTTGGTTATATTAAAATAGACCTGCAGTACTATTGTTTTCAAAGTGTGTTGGATTATTATTTTTTGCTAGATTATTAGAAATAAAAAAAAATTATTGAGGGAGTAAAGTGTAGATTTTAACATAAGAGGGGAGGGGAATGTAATTCATGCTTCTCTTAAGGAAGGAGATTGAAATGTTTTCTAATATGTTTTGAATAAGAGAGGAGTGGAGTGTATATATTAACATAAGAGAGGAGGAGAATGTAATTCAACCTTCTTTAAGAGAAAAAAAAGGGTAATTTACTCAATAGTAAATAATAATTGAGGTATAAAATAGAAAATGACGGTGGGACAGAGAGATTGCATAGAATTCTCATATTCAATGTTATTAAATTCGAAGTAGTCTTTGACACGAATGGTAAATGGTTATAAATTAGCTTCCACTAACCATACATATGTATGGTTGCTGTTCAAAATAAATAATTAAAGCTCATCTTAACGGCACTTATTAAAGATTTAAAATTAAAAACGATCGATGAAATTTTGATAGAAAAAGTTATTTTTTGTTGTTTTAATGTGTTGAATATACAATTTTTAAGATAAAATTTCTATTTTAAACATTTTAACAAATGTCTTAAGGACACTGATTTTCATTTTCCAATAATTAAAACTCAAGTATGATATGTCGCTCATGAATAATTCATGATGCCAATTTCACTTTAAGAAACAATTCCCATTCAGATATGCTATCATAGTAGTTAGTAAAGGACGTAAGTAAATGACTCAGCTAGAAATTACTAATTATTAATAGAGTATTACTTTTTCCACCTTATGTCCTTCTCACGCGTCCTGCAAAAATTACTAAATTGTCCTTCGGAAAACAAAATCTGAAATTTTAAAGTCTGGTCCGGATTACATATTTCGGACAGCTTCGAAGTATAGAAGGAAGTTCACCCTCCATTTTTTACAGTTTCACTTTTTACTCTCTCTCTCTCTCTCTCTCTCTCCCTCTCCCTCCCTCTAATCCCAAAATCCGAACTACAAAAATCCAACCAAAATTTGTGTAATCTTGCTCAAACGGACCGCATTTCAACCCTTGATAAACATCACATGGAAGGTTAGTTCGATTTCTCTATGAATGCATGTAATTTGTACCGTTTTTTTCTTTTGCACTGAAGCAATCCGGATTTCGTTTTCCGGACTGTATTGTTGCAATCCGGAAAATAAATTCTGGAAATACCCAGTATTTGTTTTCATCGTCTGTTTTGTACTATGTTTGTGTTGATTGTGTTGTGTGCATGTTATAGAAGGTTCCTCCTCTACTCAGTGCGTAAGGGAGGCATGACATGCTTCCCGTAGGAGAGAGCGTACCCAACAGATGGAGGAGGAAGGAGTTGTTCCTCCGAGGCGTCGGGGTGCTAGAGGACGTCGTGCTGATGTCGAGCATCAGCCGGAGCAACATGCGCAAGAGAATGAGGAGATGGACGTGCAACAATTGGAGGAGGAAGAGCTTCAGGCAATGCACGATGATATGGAAGACGCGCAGCCGCAGCGAAGGTGGACGAGGAAGTGGCGTGTGGTGGACCCTGACCCACTTGATGACTATACCGGTGGCCCACACGACACTAGCCTGCTGTGGAGGTACCAGGTGCACGTGGCCAGGAAGGCGTCTGAGGGCGAGGTATTTATTAATGTTAAACTTACTTTAATATGTTGTGAAAATGATGTTTATATTCGTGAAACTAATGTTTATTAATGTTACTTTAATAAATTGTTGAACTGCTATTTTTGTGAAGCCATGAGTGTAAATTGATGTTTAGGTATTGTTTTTTTTATCATTTGCAGTGGCATGACAATTTAAAATGCATCAACAACGGAAAAAGATAGAGACGATGCATGATAAAGATACCACCCCTATCATGGCTGCTCGGTGGTGGCGTCACAGATTGCAGGGCACCGGTCTTTCTTGGCTTCAGGATACCAACTACAACCTGATTGACCACGGTCTGATTTGTGCTTTTGTGGGAGAGGTGGCACGAGGAGACCTTGAGTTTCCATCTTCCGTTTGGGGAGATGACAGTGACACTTGATGATATGTCATGTTTGTTGCATCTCCCCATTGATGGCATGCTTTTGTCCCACGAGGCTATCACACGAGACGACGCAGTAGAGTAGATGGTGGAGCACTTGGGGTCTGATTTGGGTCAAGCTCTAGTTGAGGTGACGAAGACCAAAGGTGCACATTGCCGATTCAGCTACTTGATGAGGATTTTCAAGGAGCGTATGTTGGAGTAGTTGGTGTTGGAGATTGAGTATGGTGTGACTCCGGAGGCGCGAAGGTTGCGGGACCAAGCTGTCTGCATATATTTGCTATACTTGGTAGGGATCACACTCTTCACTGACAAGAGCGCCACTACTGTGGATGTTGTCTACCTGAGATACTTTAGAGACCTTGATCTTGTTGCTGGTTATTCATGGGGAGTTGCGGCACTAGCTCACTTGTATAGGGAGCTTAACAAGGTTGCACATTGGAACTACGGTCAGGTGTCAGGATACCTGATTTTGTTGCAGGTATAAATTAAAAATTATGTTTTGTTATTTTAAATGTAAGTGTTTATTGTTTGTATATTTATATGTGGTTGTCATTGTTGCAGGATTGGGTGTATCAACACTTCCAAGCTATGGGAAGCAAGGATGTATGGCACCCTATCGGGAGGATCGGGATCCACGCGCGATGCTTTTTGTACCACTGGCTGGTTTGGGCACACCAGACAACTACATAAACCATCTGGATAGGCTGGATCTGAGTGGCGTTGTCATGGCCCCATATGGAGAGCACCGTGAGGCACGTCCGCTTGAGCGGGTGATAAGTGTCAAAAAGGAGTTAAATAGACTGTACATTTTAGGCACTTTGATTACTTGGTTTGCAAGTTATCCTGCGAAAAGCTCACAAATACTGAAGAATCACTCAATTATGCTTTTCACATCTA
>Ga0228711_1004886_pt1 | contig 20471 bp, 7 predicted proteins | sample MedpolnodulmetaG_2_FD_177996 | JGI IMG/M metagenome (GOLD analysis project Ga0228711, IMG submission 177996) | Root nodule microbial communities from Medicago polymorpha collected in Santa Monica, California, United States - brown nodules | ecosystem: Host-associated > Plants > Roots > Nodule... | reverse complement strand
TTGATACGCTAAAGAGAAACTTGTCTTTAGAAAGTAGGTCCAATATAAAGTCATGGTTTATGGTTTGTTTGTGAAGGATTCGTCGTTATGATGAACCAACGATCCCAAGACGCTTTTTATTATTATTGTTTTAAAACCTTTAAAACCCAAAACTTTACAATCAAACTCTCTAATCATCTTCTAAAAGTAAATCAAATTAAACAACTCCCTGTTGGAACGATACTCTCTTTTTACTACTTCGGCAAAACCGTACACTTGCGGTTTTGCTCATCATTAACGGAAAGGCATAAATGAATCAATATGATGACATAAGCATCAAGGTTGATCGTAGTCGAAGAGGTATGTTACTTTACTGAATGTCTGCTATTTTGTTACTTGAGGATAAACAACAATGTAAGTTTGGGGTTGTGATGACTCCTCGTCATAACATGTATTTTATTGTTTTATAAGGTCTTTTTTTCATTTTATGTTAGGTTTCTTAGAGGATTTTATAAGGTCTTTGTGAGTTTTGTATTTCCCTAACTAAACAACTCTATAGGATGTCATAGTTTTTTTTTTTTTTTATATAGAACAATGTGTTTATCCGATTGGAAGACACTCTCTGGAGCCATTTACCCCCGAGCTACCTGAATAACAGATAATCAGATTATCAGAAGTGTTACGGAGATATGAAGACCAATCACAGTGAAGATATGAAGTCTATATAACTTGGGTAAATTCTGCCCCAAACACATGTAAAAGGTGAAGCTCCATAAAGAGTAGATATATAAAGTGAAAAAATACTTCAGATGCATGCGCCCCGCTCATGGAGTTTGCGCGACCCACACTGGAAGTGCGCAAATGGAAATTTTTCTCATGTGTGTGCAACACATAAATTGAACATTCACAACATGCCAAGTCAAGTTAAGTTGGATGTGTGGCATGTAGGGGTGTACGTGGGTGGGTTTGGGCTGGGTTTGGCCAAACCCAAGACTCGAACCATATAGGGTACTCTGGTTTGGATGAGGTAAAATGTCCATCCGTTATATTAATGGGTGGATTTGGGCAAACCCACTAGTTTTCGGATTGGTTTGGGTTGGGTAGTGGGTTACCCAAATTAATTTTCTGTTTTTTTGTTAATATTAAATGACTAAATGACGAGTCCTCATATTTTTTTCATAATAATTACTCAACTTTTTATTTTCTTAGAAAATTTGTGTAACCTATTTCACTATATCTTAGCTTTATAAAATAATAAGTTATAATATTAAATAACAAATTTCATCTTAAAATACTTGTAACAAACTAAAGTTGGATGACGTAAAATTGCTTTAACATCAAAATAACTAAAAAGCGCAACATCATAATTTGTAACGCTAACATGTTTTGATTTTCAATATAAAGGATATGTTGTGTCGATTTTAGAAATTAGACTTTGATTTTCAATATAGAGGATGTGTTGTGTCAATTTTAGAAATTAGACTTGATTTATAACCAAAATTATTTTTTTAAAGAAAAATTATAACCAAAACCTTTGTTATTTCCTGCCTCCCTATGAAAATGAAAATGAAAATAAAAATAAAAATAAAAATATTATTGGGTAAGTGGGTTTATTGGGTTTGGTTTTACCCAAAATCCGTTATTTTTTTATCGGTTTTTCATTTTTTAAAAGCATATTCACCCAACCCATTTTTTTGGGTTTTTTTTGGTGGGTTTGACAGGTTTTTTGGGTTGACCCAACCCGTGTACACCCCTAGTGGCATGTGTCGTGCTTTGCGCGGTGTATGCTAGAGAAAAATAGATCTTTTTATGGACAATTCTTCCGAAAAGAAAGAGTTCTAAATTTTGATAATGCATTGGCTTGTAGTGCAATTCCAGCAACCTAAAATGGCTATTTTCATCCATTGGCAACAATATTGAAGACATGCATCACTCTATTTGTATGTGTAACTCTTTAACCTTTTGATTATTTGTTTTGTTACAACTATGAGTAGCTATTAACATTATAATTTATGAGTAGTTATTAAGATTATGATTAAATGATGAACCTTTATGGTATTGTTTGAACCATATGATATAGGATGTCCTTTATTAATGTAGTTTAAACTATCTTTATTCATTATACCTCGTGTTTAATGTTTTTCACTATTTGATCAACTTTAAATCGATTCTAAGTTGTAATTTGCTATTAACATTAGGTTTTGTAACTTAAAATTGGCATAATATTATCTAATTAATTTATCTAGACATAGAAAATTAATTAGTTGGCCGAAAGCTTAACAGTCAATAAAGCTTTTTATAAAGTTAATTTCACTTAAGATATTAGGGGTTTTATTTTAGATAAACGGGACTTTGAGCCAAGAAATTGGTCTTGGTCCATTTTGTTAAACAACCAGGAACATATAACTCAAATTGTTATTGTTTAGGAGATTCAGCATTCTGAATTAAATCTTTTTTATTTTCTTTTGCAAACCAACTCTTGAAAATCCCCCAATTTTAATTTTTATTTAAGTATTGATTAACTTCCAAGTAGAAACAACAATCTATGGGAGATCATTACTTATCATTTTATAGCTCCACGAATTGAAAACAAGGAGAAGCCAAACCAAATGTGGAGAGCCACATACACCCATCAACGGGAACTAACACGCACCCATCCACCCGTGAAAATAACTGAATATGCCGGTTAGTGTTAGATTTTGTAGGCCACAATGTTTTGGATATATTGTGCATCTCATTTTATACACAATGAATCAAACTAATCATTTTTCTCGTAATTTACCTTATCTTTTTGCTTCACAATTTATTCTAATATAGGCTTTGTCCATGATTTTAAGTAGAGGAAATAAACACCATTCGCTTGAGCTCTCATTTTCAGCCAGCCTAATGTGCAAACTATTGACTAAGTCACGCTTATTATAATAGAGGCTTTGTCCATGATTTTACAACAACACATCAGTTTCACACGTTATAATGTTGGGCCTAAACAAAACCAATGGCAATGTCTAGTTCGTGCAAGAGCTCATTTCATAAAATATCTAGCTCCAGCTTAATTGATTTGATAATAACTAATCATAATCGATTTTTTTAAGTAAAAAAATATTTTTTTAGGGGTGAGATTAAGCGAAATAATATAAAAAATGAAAGTACAACTACCTTTATACAAACATAAAATAAATTTCCCCTAAACCCTAAATAACAAGGTAAAGTGCCCAATATATAATCCAAGGGACAATAAAGCCAGTTTGTAATATAATAATAATTTTTATAGTAAAATACTTAAAGTTGTATTAATTTAATTAAAAAATTATATAGATCAGACCCACCTAAAAAAAATTATATAAATTACGTGTCTATAATAGTCTACCGAGTACTGATATATTTTTGTGGTTAACCATTATTTATATTTATTTTCCTTCAAAAAATTATTTTTATATTTTTTTTCAGATTACCATACACTATATAAGTTTACAAGATTCAATGAAAAGTTTTGAGAATTGAATTAAAGTTTTAAGGAATTGAAATCTTATAAAAATTTAATAGCAATAGGTACTATTTTTTTAGGGGATAGCTATAGCTACTATGTAAGTAAGTAAATACACGATTGCAAGAAGAAAAAAAAATTGTTAAAATATGATTATAACTTTTTCAATTATAATCTTGGAAAAACAACTAATGCACTCCTTTAAGCTAGATGTTTATAACAAGATAGTCCTTTAAGTTTTTTAGTTTTAAATTGGTCTTTCAAGTAATAGAATATGAGGTTAGGACACTCTTTAAGAATTTTTAATTAAGAAAATGTTTATTGAAAAAGTCAAACAATTTAATTTCCAATCCATTAAATTCATCACTTTTTTTTTATAAAAACTTACTATTTAAGTTGTTAAAGAGTGTCCTTGGGGTAATCGTAAGCATTTTTTATAGAATATTTTCACCGTTACCAATTTTTTTGTCAACTTCGTTAGAAAGTGCTTATGAACCATTTAACATTGAATTGGTAGCCTTAATTACACACATTTCTTTATTCTTATTTTTTAATTCAAGTCAAATTTTACTGATAAATATTTCATCATCAACCATATAAATCAAATAATCGATCGACTTTGTTTCAAATCAAGACTGAATAACACACTTATAAACCCATTTTTAAGAGCGGTGAATTTGAACCTATCAACTTAATATTAAACATCTACGTAATCACTTATTAACCGAGTTTGATGAAAATAAAATAATGATGTATATATTTTATGACTTAAAAGATCTATTTGTAACCAAAAAAAAAACTTAAAACTAATTTGATATAAATAAAAATCTAACTTAAATGCCGCAAATAGTATTTGATTTATTATCTTAATACAAGTAGGTGCTCTAAAGTGTTACCACGATTGAGCATGTTGAGTTATCTTTCAAATAGACGACACATTAGTCGAACTCAATTTTTTCATGGAGTCAAACTTTTTCAACACCTGTTGATTATAACTTTAAGAATGTACATATTAATCTAGTATATGATATAAACAAGTAAACATAGAAATAGTTGATTATTCTCTCAAAAAAAAGAAATAGTTGATTATAATTTTAAGTATGTATGTATTCATCTGGTATATGATATAAACAAGTACACATTGAGATAGTATCCAAGTGAAGGTGCAATGGGTGTCAGAGAAGAAAGAGCTTTTTTCGGGATTGAAATGAAGTTATGTGGGCGCGCATTCAAAAAGAATACCGAGTTTGAAGTTTGTATTACCAATTTGTACTATCATTTCAGCCTTTTCAGAAAAATGAAAATGCAATTTTTCTGACTGAGTTGGTATATTTGCGGTTGAGTTTTATACAAAGGAGACAGGTAAGCAGCTATTACAGCCTCTCACCTACCTTTTACACTCTTTGTACGGTTTAAAGTTCATTGTCTTTCGGATAAAAACCATCATAGCTAGATCCATAAGGATAGGGTTTTCAACTTTTTCAGGTGTATATAACTACTACAATTTCCTTTATTACTACTTTTCCTTAGGGTTTTCATAAATAAAATCAACTAATATATATTTTTAAACAAAAAAACCTAATCCAAGAGTATACTCATACTCAAGCATCTATACTTCTATATAAAAAGGATGTAAATGTCCGTGTAAAACAGTTTAAATGGTTAAAAATTATTCTTTCAAAAAAAAAAAAAATGGTTAAAAATTATATAGACATTTTATATGTTGAGCGCAGATCCAAACTTGCAATGCATCGCTTATTTTTACTTGTGTTGTTGAGTTTCGTCATTGAGCTATTTGATCCAAAAGAGGGATACACATTTTTGTTATGGCACAATTTTACCCTTAATTTGAACTATTTTATTTGTTATTGAGTTGTTTTACATAAAACATATAAATAACACTATTTTATTTAGACTTTTCGTGATATCAACTTAACTCTATTTTATTTAGATTTTTATTTTATTTACAAAAACCGATTTAATTGCATAAACTTTTATAAATTTCATTTTTATTTATTGAGAAAAGTGGACAGACGAACATTGTGTAAAGTGTACTCCAACATTTATATAATATAAATCATCACATATGAATAAATGTAGTGTTACATTTGTCTTTAAAATTAGAATTTAAATTACATACATCAACAATGTACAACTCATTTACACATACATCCACTATGTAGATATCACCAATATTATCAAGAGAAATGATAGCAACACTCACTTTTGAACTCTCTCTATCATTCATTATTGTATTGGATGAAATCAATGTATGTTTTATTACTTTGGTTGAGCTCTATTTGCAAAGTATAAACTCACATTGATTTAAACCAATAAGAGAGTAAATATTAGAGAAATATTCAAAAGAAAGTGTTGCTAGCATTATTCTATTATCAAAAGTCGAAGTCACGTAAGTGAAACCTAGATATTTTGATAAGTAGTCTAAGAAATGGCACTGTAACATGATTTGATTTGATGCATGGACATAAGAGTCATTTATTAAATTATATGGCCAAGAATGTGCTATCTCAATATGGTGCCGTCAACCCAATACAATATCATCTCAATTTATTAAAAAATTATCTCTCGATTTATTAAAAAGGATGTGTGTCCTTTTTTTTTTAGGGGAAGTATGTGTGTCCTTGTACCTAAAAAAAAGTGGGTTACATAAAAAATAATATAAAAAGTATGTGTACTTTTGATCAATTATATGATGTGGTGATATACTTGAGCTATATTTTCGTCCGTCTGCGCCAACTCAGATTGGTAACAGTATAGTTACATTTCACAAAATAAATGTAGCTATGTGCAAAGTACTTCATTGCCCTAAACTAAAATCTCCCTTTTTGTTTTTCTCTCTTTCCTTAAACATCACAATTTTATTTTTCCCTTCAAAAAATAAATCAAGTCTTAAATGGTTATGATAGTACTTACTACTGAGTATAGTTATTTTCAAAAATGTACTTAGTATAGTTAGTACGTGGTACTTAGTGGTTAGTTAGTCTGATCCTTTCAAAGAAAGAGATAGGTATCTCAGATAAATGATTATATATAAGTCTATGGGACTGTACTTGGACCGTTAAGTATAGGAGCAGAGAAGCTACCACTGTGTTGAATTGTGATCTTTTCAACACAATACCTAGGGTTTTCAACCATTGGTTCCAAATGTTCTCTTACCCTAATAATTTCCCTTCATCATCTTCTTCTTCTTACCCTAGTAGTACCCTTTCTTTTCTCATTGACAATCCTGAAAATAATGATTTTCCAAATAACAATACTACTCTTCTTGATGATTCACTACTTTCTATTCCTTTCACTACATCAACACATATTGATGATGTTGTTCCATTCCCTGATGCTAATTTTGCAGATTGTAACAACACTGCAATGTTTGAACAAGATAATGGCTACAACTTTGGTGTTACTAGTAGTTTTCCAATTCCAAATTTTGTTGTGACAGAGCAGAAACAACCAGCAGCAGTTATAGGAGGAAAGAAAGATAGGCACAGTAAGATTCACACATCACAGGGTTTGAGAGACAGAAGGGTAAGATTGTCAAGTGAAATAGCAAGAAAGTTCTTTGATCTTCAAGATATGTTAGAGTTTGACAAACCAAGTAACACACTTGAGTGGCTTTTCACTAAATCTGACACTGCAATCAAAGAACTAGCTAGAACTAAAAACGCTGCTTGTTACAACAACAGCCCATTTTTTGATTCAAATAGCAACAAATCTTTTTCCGGCGGTGGTGGCGGCGATGGTAGTTGTTCTTCTAAAGGGAGAAAATTGAAATGGACACAGAAAGAAGAAACAAAAAAAGAGTCAAGAGAAAGAGCAAGAGCAAGAGCTAGAGAAAGGACTTGTTACAAGATGTGTAGCAGTGGAAGAATGCAACAAGAAGAAATTAGGTACCCTGGGCCTGTTGGAGATTCAACAAATACTCAACAAATTCTGCAACAATTGATGTCATCTTCAACATCACCTGTTGATAGTACTGAAACTGAGGCTTATGCAAGATGGCGTCAGCTTCTTCAACTTCAGACCTATAGTAACCCTTCTTTTCATAATCATCATAACCTATTGGATAGTGAAATACCTAGAGATCATGGTGGATTTAATGTGATTGAGGAATCCATTATGATTAAAAGGAACATGATGTCTGCTACTTCTTCTCAATATCATCACCAAAACCTAATTCCTACTATCACTAAGGAATTACCAAGTTTCAACCACAATATTAATGATTACTCCTTATTCCCTTGTTCAACTCCAAATTGGGAGACTAGCTCCAACTTTTGTGGAATAGCCACTGTGAATCTATCTACATGCTTCTTGAATCCGTGGTAAGTAATTAACTAAGTGAATGTTTGAATTCACGGTGAGCTTGAAAGAATCATAGAGAATCATCGTGATTTTAACAAAAGTTTTACAAGTTTCAACAAAATCACAGTGCTACTTTGATTCAGTCAAACCCAGAGTGAATAATTAATTTTAATTAATCATATTCTTCTCAAACTACTTTTAATCAAACTCTCTTTTTTTATAGGAAAATGTTTAAGTGTAATTAATTAATGTGTTTGAGGTGTTGATTTTGTAGAGGTTGGAAAATCTTGGGAGGAGCGAAAGAATCAGAGTCAACACTAATTTGCTAGTTTTCGGTAATATCTGATCAGAATAAATCCTCTCAAGTGATTTGCCTTGTAATCATCATCATATCTTCTTTCAGTGACCACTACTTTAGTTTTTTCCTTTTTGTGCCCTATATTCCCATTTTACAATGTTTTTTGTATTGATTCTTGATGATAACCAACCAGCCAATGGCATATGATAGTTTTCATAAAGGTTTGCTGCGTCCTTGTACGTCCTGCCTGTATTTTTAATTTAATATATGCTCAATTTTTAAAGTTTGATTGATGAAAGTTCTGGAGCCACTCACTAAGTATTTATTTTATATTATTATAAATGGTTACTCTAATTCAATGCTCAACTCAGTGATGTAGGGGCAAGAAGAAATCATGGATCAGAGAAAGTACTGTATTTTTTTTAGATTGTGTTTGCAGTAAGGAAGGAATGTCACTGGATAGTTTGTTTTGCTTCAAGGTCTCTCAGCATCAAATTTCAAATTAAAAGGTTATGGTTGTAGTTTTTCCTAAGCAAATTGATAATCATAAGCATCATAAGTTTTTTTTTTTAATTAAAAAATTAATTTGAAGGTGTTAATTCGCTGAATATAAGTATAGATCTAATTCCTTCAAAAAAAAAAGTATAGATCTAAGAATTTTAATTACAAATCTTTTTTCTTATAAGATAAATAAAACTACACAATATTTTTGATTTGAACCCATTTATGTAATTCACTTTAATTAAAAATTAGTAAAATATCTCAAATTCTTTATAACAAATTTTTTGAAAAATACTACCTACTTAAATTGTTATTTTTTAAATAGAAAAGTAGTAAAAAATGTATATAGAATTTATTTTAAGAAGTTAATGTCTCTTTTGTAAATTGCTATATAAAAAAAATTAATTAATATAAAAATTATGGTCATGAGACACAGTAATTTCTACTAATTTGTGCCTTTATAAAAATTAAGACCTGTTTTAATACATTTAATACTTTAAATTTTAGCTTTCTGATGATGAAATATAAATTATCAATTTATGGTATTCAATTTCATTAGCAGCCCTTCAATATTAGGACTGATAATAATAATAATAATAATAATAATAATAATAATAATAATAATAATAATAATCTCTTTGACTATCAAAAAATATATAAATGAGTAGTGCTAACAACACTCTCTTTTAAACACTCTCTCAACACTTACTTTTTTATCGGCTTAAATCATGATGGTCTCACACTTTAGAAATGGGTTCGATTCAAAGTGGTGGGTGATACAATATTTTCACCCAATAAGAGAATGATTGTTGAAGGGAGTGTTAAAAAGAAAGTATCCATAGGATTCCTTTGTATAAATACCAGCCATTCAAGGGGAATAATCTCCATCCCTTTTCAGTGGTCATATATAAAATGCACTGTTCCATCAAAATGTTTTCTTTTTCTATGCTGAGAGCAAATGGAAAACTATACATATGTTTAAAAAAACCAAAGGTATATCCATATCATCCATTAAATTGTGATTTGGTCTTGAACTATATACTTCCAATATTCAAGTCATAAGGTGTAGTACAATGGTATGGGATTAGAACTTGAATGAGTATTAAGATGTTTGACCCTAACAAATCCCCCCTCCCTGTAACAAATTAAACTAATCACTAACATTTACCTAAACAAAAGTTCCAATATTAAAACTTAGTTCTTTATTAGTAAGATACTAGAGTGCCCTAATAACATCATTAGCAAGACACCTATGTATTATAAATGAGTTGCCAAGCAAGTATGTTTTTACTGGGTGCCAATTATTGAAGTATCTGAACAAGATCAAAATGGATGATTAGGGCATAAGAATTCATGCACTCAAATTCTTATTATTTTTTTTGAATTAAATGCATTGAAGGCAGTACAAGGAATTGCAACAATATTTCTTATCTACTCCATTTAATTTCCTATTTTGCCTCATTTGTATATTGATTAGGGTTTATTCTACACAAGAAATGAATGTTGGATCAGCAGATATAGGGTTTATTCTGCTAGTATTATTAGATACAAAATTTATACTGAACTGATCTTTGCATATGTTATCATGAATTGATCAACTTATAATATAACATGATTAACATCTATCTGAGAATGTGCACAGGTGGTGGAAATCCCTGTGCAATTTTGAGTATATGCTCTTCCTCTGCAAACTGGAACTGCTGTATGAGTTCAATGTTGCACTTGCTGTTACACAAGAAATTTAGTCCTTTTGATTTTTGAAACTGATTTCTATTCCAAAAACTGTGTGAAATAACAGATTACACAAGTGGTGTAGTGGTTTATACTCAATAGTATTATATAGTTAAAGTTGGTGGAAAGTTACTGGAAATCTGGAATCATTGATTCAATGAAATAATGTCTACTTGAACCTAGCTATATATAGCTTAAAGAGAATGAATGATATTTTGAACTTAAAGGTAAAATAAAAGGGATGAGATGAACAAGTAGGGCAAGATGTAGGATTAAAATGTTTAATCTGAGTTTTTTTACATTTTGCCAAAATATCTTAAATGGGATTGTCATCTAATCTAACATTTTCGTGGAGGATAAAGTTGTCTCAGAGGCCCTAACAACTCTCTGAGGAATGAGAAATTAGGATTCCAGGGCTACACCTACCTATGTATATATAAACTACAACTTACCTATGTATGCTGTTTTAATCAAATAAAACAGAAGTTTTCAAACATGGTTGTCTTGTTATGTTGTGATTGTTTTCTATTAAATAGGGTTTCTTTCTGTGAAACATTGCCAAGGTTTTTGGTAGCTGTTTTTTCTTTCTTCCATTTTTTTCTATATATAAATATGTAAACTAGCGGTTCTAATAAAAGCTATGTACGAAGATAATTATTAGTTTAACAAAACCAGTTGTGAATCAGCTGGCTGGCTCCACTGGTTTGATAATAAAGAGCAAAGTTGTTAAAGAAGTTTTGGCTACGATTTCCCTGCATAGTTTATAAAGATCATTGCAAATTGCAAAAGCATTCATTGTGATGTGACAAGTTGACTTGCGAATTAGGTTGGATTGGATCCTCCCCTCCCTTGAAAACCAATAAAGGGAAATGCATCCATCCAAGTTCCAACTGCTCTCAATTGGATGCCTAGTTTGTAAATTATCTTGCCGTTGCGGCAACCCTACAATCAATTTCATTATTCCAATCTTGCGTTTCCTTATTTATTATACCTGTGTGTTGTGCCGTGGGACTAGCATCACAATATTAATATTTTGAAAGAGATTAAAATGCACGCGTTTAAATCATACTCCAACCATATCTATCTATATCTCTAAAACTCAACAAAGTTGAGCAGAAAATGGAATATAAGTGAAACATATTGTTCAAATTCATCATCTACCACCTAAAGATTGCATATACCAACACCGAAATGAAAAGTCAGTAGCTAGTTCAAAACAAGTACAAGAGTGGCAGATCAGCGGGGAATAAGTGGTAGATCATATTAAGGAAAGGGTTGAGTTGATATTAGGGACAAAGCCAGAAAAATATTAAGCTTAGGGGGGACCGAGTTTTTTTTTTAAGGGTAGGAGAAACCAAGTTGAAAGTATGATTTAATGAAGAAAAAAAATAATTTTTAAATGTAGAATATATACAAGATTTTTAAGAAATTATAATATGTTTAAAATGATAATAAATTTCAAGGATATAAGAAAGATGATACTACCCCGTGGCTTGCCTAAGAATGACGAGAGTAAAACGATTTTTGAATATATATCATCGAAAGAAAATGTGAAACAACGAAAAGTGCAAGCGTATGAGGATATATTCAGGATGAAATCGAGACCAGTGAATTGTTGGTAGTGCATGCACAAACAAAATTGTAGACTGTGATTCGATATTCTAAACAAAATAGCAATGAGGAATCATATATTTAGATTCTAGTTAAGGATTAATTAGTTTGTTCTGTAAATTTCCAACAAAACATTTTTTTCGCTGTTACGGATTCTAGTCGAGTATTAGTGCAATCAAGTCTAGAAAAGTCGGTATTCAAGACCTAATATATTAAATAAAAAAAACTATTAGACAATATCATATAATAAGCCTTATAAAAAATATATATAGGAACAAAAAAATATAATTACATATTACTATAATTTTGTCATAAAAGTTCGGAAGATCATGACCTCTGCTAGTCCCTCTTCTAACTCCGTTCCTAGTTGATATACTTTGGGTTTTTAAATTTTATCCCTTTTCAATGTTGGAACTTTTTTATTTTATTTTACCAGCATATTGTGTTTCACTTTTTTTAAAACATATTGTGTTTCACTTGTAATGCAAGAATAAAAAAAAAAATTAAACTTAAACTTAAACGCATAAGAAAATATAAATTCAAAAGTTTCTAGTTTGGTTGCTATCAAGCGGCCACACACAAAAAGTTGTTAAATCTTATTTCTAGTGCAAACCTAGTTATTTTTCTTCCCTGTTCTTGGAACTTTCTTTTTTCTGGTTGACTGTGTCTTTAGATAGTTACTCGTCTGAAAAGTTTACATGCTTTTTTAAACCTTTTGTGCATATAGCTAGTGTAAGAAAGATAATGAAGGAATAAAGACAAACTGAGTCAATGGAAAACCATAACATAAACAAGTTTTACTAAGCTTTTTTTTAATAGCAAATTGAACTATTATTGAAAGATAAGAAAAGTGCAAGGGGTGTTAAACCTTTACTAAAAGATTAAGTATACAACTAGTACTCAGCCCTCTTCAAATAAATGAACAAGCAAATGCCAAGAACTCGAAAAAGCAGAAACTACCTTAACATACAATCAAAACGGAATATAACCCATTCATAATAAAGGCAAGAGTAGACCGACTTATTAACCAAAAACCATTCCCAAGAAAGCCTTGGATTGAATTTATCGCCTCTTATACTTTGGAAGCCTTTGCTTTGAAGATAAAGTCATTCCTAACTTTTTAAATGAGCCAAACCACAATATGCCAAATCAATAAAATGCCACTTAACCCTTTCCCCTTCCTAACCAAAGAAGTAAAATTCGGAGCAAAGTGAACAAATTTCCGAGCAACACCGACTTGACACCAAACCATATAAATACCTCATACCAAATAGAACTTGCAAAACCACACTTAGAATACAAGTGTCTTTCCGACTCTCGTACATCTTCGTACCAAACACAACACAGATGCTATCTCCGAATACGCCTCTCCCCCACTAAATTGTACTGTATCGGTTACCACAATAATAACATTTGTCAAGAAAAAAATTGCCACTTCAGACGATGCGCAACTCTCCCACGATGAAGCGAAAAGGGCCCCCTTTTCCACCACAACTAAAGGAGTGAAAATCAAATTACTAAGGTGATTATAAATTGCATTTTAGTTGACCTCGACTTATAGGTGAGTAGACTACTAAGGGAGCATATTCTTTTTCAAGGCCACTAACTCATTACATGGATCATCAAAGCGTAAAGATTGAGTCAAAACATAGTGGGATTGGACAATGACGCGAGAAACACACCTTCCATGTTAGTAGCTCTACTAAACAACTTTGAGGAATATGAGAGAAGACACGATCTCCATTGAGTTGAGCACTAATGACCTGGTCAACAGAACACATCGAGAACGAAGATAATCAAGCTAAACGTGGGGTGCCACAATCCCCATTATAAAGGGAGATATCAAGCACAATCCGTGAAATTAGCCGAGCAAAGGCTCATCACCATAGACCGCGATGTTCAGCTAATATGCATATGTTTTTTCTATAAAAACTCAGTTCATACACTACAATTAGACATCCAATCAAACAAACTAATTTTGCATTTTTATCTCTTTATCTTTCTGCCTTTATCATTTTTTTATGCATTTTCTAATATAGTTTAAAAAACCTATAATTAGGGGAACCAATCGTACAAAACTCTCTACTTGAAAAGTCAGGGAACCCATAATTAGGGGACAAAGTTCCTCCCTCAACGTCAATTGCCTAAAGTAAAAGGAATCTAACTTAAGGAAATTGATACATTGGGTGTTAACTCCGTAAATCCACCCATTTTAAGACATTTTAATTGAAAAACCAACATTACCAATCCCAAGACCTTGTTATAATGATATGTGACAATCCTGGATTCATGCTTGTGTTTTTTCAATAAATCTTTCAGTTTTTGTTAATGGGTCTCATACGGTAGAGATTAATATCCAAAGGGATTCAAATAGTGTGATTGTATGGCTTTCTTCTTTTTAGTACTTTTATTAGGAAGGACGAGTCCTTGAGCGAGTTCTTAGGTTTTGTTTTAGACGCCTTATGTTGTGAAGTAATATGTATATTGGTCTCAGTGATAGAGTTTTTCTTCTCAACTTTGTCTTAAATAGTATTCCTATTTTCTCTCTTCATTCACGAAGATATCTAAAAAAGTATGGAAACATATTGCCTAGTTGCAAAGGTGCTTACTGTGTGAGGGCCTCCGAAGGGGACAAAAAAAACACCCTAGGTTTGATGGGATGATGTTTACAAACCAGTTTAATAAATGAGGTCTTAAGGTGAGGGATATGCATGTGTTTAACTTGGCTTTCATATGGAAGTGGAGCTGGGATGATCCTTACAGATAGTTCAACCTTATAATAGGATGTCCTGATTGGTAGGTGTATGAGACCCAGATCATTAGGTCCCACTCAGAGAGGCATTCTAAAGGATCTCGATTGGTACCTGCCAGGTGGAAAGTCGCCTCGTTGATTGGGTCTATCGTGGAGTCAACTTTGGACTTGTTTTCAAAAGGAGTGATGTAGGTGATTCATAATGGACATTAAACCTCTTTCTAAAAGGATCCCTGAGTGTGAGTGTTGACCTTGGGTCACTAATTCTGAAGGCTTTTCCATGTGTTAAATCAATGTGATTGAATGGTGGGAAGTAAAGTCAATGTATGGATATGTCATCTAGAGACAATCATTAAGCTCATTATCTGGTGAACGAATATCAAGGATCAACTATTTGTTAAGCATATGATGTAAGATTCGTTTAAGATCAATAAATATACTATATTTAAATCACAATCTGAATAATAATGAATTTTATGCTATGGTGATTAAGTAATTCATCTTTTGGTATTGTTGTTCATAAAGATTTTCTATAAGTTATTGTCTAAAGAACAATAGTATTATCCATTGAACCTTAATCCAGAAGTTTGAATTCAAAGGCACATGTCCAATACATTTGTACATGTTAGTGTTTGCAAAATCATACAAATCATCTAAAGTTGAAACCCAAAGAAGTTTGTGTGCTTAAAAGAACACGTATGTGTTATAGTGTGATCAACACAAAATGTGTTGAGCACCACAACTCAAGAGAAATATCCAAAAGTTTTTAAGCAATGTCCAAGTGCAGATTGTTTCATGTTTGTGTAAACTATATTTGCTTCAACTTTATTTCAAACAATCCTTTCACAACAACAAAAAAAACTTTATTTCAAATAAGTGAAATAAAAGCTTCTATTAATATAGGAAAAAACATGTGTATATATATATCTATCTATCCATATATATGACTTTTATTTAATGAGTTCTTGAGTAAATCCCAAATCGACAGTTATTTTGTAGTCAATAGATAAGAATGGGAATAAGTTAGATCGAACTAGACTTTGCAAAGTCTAAGCCTAACTTGTCAAAAAATTTAAGACCTAAGTCTACATTCTAAAAGTCTGATATGACATGCTAACCTATTTTTTATGAACATATTTAAATAAGTAATGTAATATAAGTTTAAATAGACTAACGAATTAATAGATCAATGAGTTTAAATTCACTTTTGATATTTAACATGAGTTTTTACAAAATTTAATTATATATATTATATCATATTTCAATTCTAATTTATAGTAATACATTTAAATATGAGAAAAACTAATGTACACTAATAAGCTTAAATTATTGAAAAAGTTAACAAATTCATAATACAAAATATATATAATATAGTAATAAATAATATTATTCATATTTAGGCCGACCTCCCTGTAACAAATTTCTAGACTTGCCATTTTGTCATTCTAAATTTTTCATTCAAATTATAGAGGATAAGGATAAGGATGGAGGGTTTAATATTTTTTTGTTTCTTATAGGTTTATTTACTAGAGGATTTAATCTAAGTATTGTTGTTCACTAAATGTGAACCTCTCACGTCTGAAATTTGATCTTAATTTGCTACATTGCAAGAGACTAGCTCATTCCAATAGACTCAACATGGTTGACATGATAGTTGTTTTTAATAGAGTATGAGAAGTGTTGGAAACATTTCTTTTTCAAACATTTTTTCTAATATTCACTTTATTATTGGACGAAATCAATGTAGACTCACATTATGGAAGTAGATCTAACATAAAATGGTAAAAACCACATTGGTTTTCCACAATAGCGAAGTAAATAATGTTAGAGAGAGTGTTGAAAAAATAGTGTTGCTTACGCTCCTGTAATCATATAATGATGGAGGCATGAAGACTATAGTTTATAGAGAAATATAGAGTGAATCATCAACTTCGTCCCTGAATTTTCACGGGTCGGCCAACTTCGTCCCTCAATTATGTGAAATATCAATTTAATCTCTGAATTTGTTAAATGTCAATCAAGTTAGTCCTTCTGTTCAAACAGAGCATTAACGGGGCTGACGTGACCGTTAACCTCTCACATGTCAGACGCCACGTAGGAAGAGACTAATTTGGCCGATAATAACAAACATTTCTAAGGACTAAATTGATTGATTTGCATAAAATGTTTTGGCTTTCTTCCCAAATGGCTCTTTTCTTCCCCAACAGCTATTTCTTCCTCAATTGTATAAAATTGGAACCCTAATTACACAATCTACACTTTATAATCACGAAAATTTCCTCCAATAATAAGTAGTCCAGTTCTGCCCCAATTCAAAAAACTTCAAACCCTAATTTTTTTCGTATTGAACCTAATTTTTTTCGTATTGAATCTGAAAGCCAAAATCCTCAAAATTTCTTAAAGCAAAACTATTGAAATTGAATCTGAAATGATTTGGGGGGGGGTTGAGAATATGGGAAAAAACAATTATGAAAGTCAAGCTTCATCTTCAAGCTCCAAGTTTAATGGTGTTGTGAGAGTGCTTGAATGTTGGTGCCCTACAATTTGTGTTGTTAGAAAATCCAATACTTCAAAAAACCCAGGAAGGCCATTCTATGCTTGCCCTCTGCCAAAGGTTGGTTTAACTAATGAAAAGAGGTTGAAGATGATTGAGAAATGTAATCTTACTATAATAATATTGCCATCAAATTAGTCCCTGAATTATTTCTCTACGTTATATAAAAAACCATCAAATAAGTCCCTGAATTGTTTAATCAGATATCAAATTGATCCTTGAAAACAACTGTCTCAAAAACGCAACAAACACAAACAAAGAACAAGGTGAGCATCAACGATCACAGAAACAAAATAAACAACATGATCAAAACTTAAAATGAAAACACATAAAAACGGACAAAAACAAGGTGAATATGGACACAAAAACTTGATAAACAACAGGAAAGGTGTTACCTTTAATCACAACCAAACTTCAAAAACGTCAGAATCGCCGGAGATGATGATGATTTTGGAGGGGTGAAAATGGAGGAAGTTTTAGCGGGAAGAAGGGTCAAGGACGTTTTTGATGTTCTGAAATGTGAAGAAGGAGGTATGGTAATACATGGGCAAAATGGAAAAAGCATAAAAACAAACTGAAAAGTGAAAACTCAACTTTTTCCAATTCAATCAAATTAGTCCCTGAACACGTGGCTTCTTTCTTGCCACGCGTACAAGACAACACAACATGCAGGGCGACAGCTCAGCATGGCTAACGGGGCACTTGGACGGAGGGACCTTTTTGATGGACGTCTGACAAATTCAAGGACTAAGTTGATATTTCGCATAATTGAGGGACGGAGTTGGCCGATGCGTGAAAATTCAGGGACGAATTTGATGGTTCACTCAGAAATATATTAAGGAAAATTGTAAATTGTATTCTCAATGAACATGGACAATATCAATCTAGTTATAGCAATCAAAACATAATTTAGTTTAGGAAACAATATATCCATTTATATATGTTTTGATTGTGAAATATTAAGTCTAAAACATACCTTAAAAAAGGGTGGTCACAACGTAGGGTAATTGGTTTGAGACGTAGAACCCACCTCTGAAACTGACCCTGAATTAAATTCAATAAATTCGTCTCACGGTTTGTTCCCAAAACACAGTCAAGCATTAACTAACCCACTCTTAATAGGACAGGCACAGGTGAAGTGATTCAAAATTACCAACACTATCCATTGCTTTGCCAAGCCCAGGCAATCATGTACTATAATGGTCCAAATGTTTCAAACAACCAAATCAAGATACAAGCATAGTAAAACCACTCTGGCTTCAATATTACAACCGGGCAATAATATCTCTAGTTTCGATTTAAATAAGTCTTGCATCATGTATAAGGTTGTTTTTACCATTGAATAAATAAATTTTGCTATTAAATTAAATAAAATATAATAAGATTTATTGATTTAATGTTAAAAATAGACTTGTGCATGATGCAAGAGTGATTTGTCTGTGCATATTAGATAAAGTTTTGATTTAATAGGTTCATTCATCTTTTTTATTTGTAATATATTATTGATGTGAAGTACCTAGATTTTTATCGATGACTAATTTTGGTGAAAACTTAATAATATGATTGCTGAAAAATAAATCGGAACTCTGTTGTAATCTGTTAGTCAAAACTAGCAGTCTTGAGTGGAGAATTAGGGAAATTACTTTCGGAAACTATCTAAATCAATGGGAATACATGAATTAGAATTGAAACTAATTATAAGTCATATATGATATAAAGTCATAAGAGGTTTGTAGACAAAAAACAGTATCATGCTTAGCTTTAGCATGAATAGTGTTGGGCTTATTCATGGAATTATAAGGACATGTGTTATAGCAAAATGCAACTGCCACGAAGAAAAAGACTATAGCTAGGTTCTTGCCTAGCTTTTAATACATATTGCAAATTAAATAAGAAAAAAGGAGTGATGGTCATAAACCAATAACCCTGGCAAGTCTATTGTTCCTCTTCCAATCTTAATCACCCTGCTCCCTAGCCAACGTCTAAAGATAGCTATTAACTCTTTTTCATTCATTACATGTGAGGGTTCCAATTGAAGGAATGATTTGCATCACTCCCCGACTCTACATTGAAGTACAGAATCATCTCTAAATATCTCGATGGAATATAGACAGATGAATTTTTTAATGATAAATGTTAGTTGTTATTTATTTGTTATTGGATGATTTCAAACTTTTACATTCTTATTGGTCTAATTCAAATTAACTAGAAAATATGTTACTATGCTTAGGGGTGGGCAAAAAAATCAATCTGAACTGCTAAATTGAACCGAACCAAACCAAAACAGTTCGGTTCAGTTATTTTAAATTTACCAAACAGTTCAGTTTGGTTCGATTCAATTTTCATCCCGAATCAAACCGTACCCACCCCTAACTATGCTATAATAGCTTCCAAGGACAATTAATTTATAGGTTGAAAATATGATCATTTTGTTAGAAGTCCCACGTTCGATAAGATATGATCCGACAAAATGTTAGGGTGGACTTCACTTTGCAAGTCATTTTTATAAGTTTGAGTTGGATTCAACCAAAATTATAATATGTCATCAAAGCTCAATCAAGATTTGTTGGTATTGCTATTTGGTTACCGCTATTAGGTCCAAATCATGGGGTGTTAAGAATATCATATTTAATATATGACATAACAATATATTTATATGTGGGGCAGTCCTCACCATACAAGTAGGGTTTGTAAAGTTGAATTGGGTCCAACCAAAATTCTAATTCAAGGATAAATTACCTGATCTGATCCAGTTTCTGATATGGTTTTGGAGCTTGTCCAGCCAATTATAATCAGCCTGCAAAGGCAATATGAGGCTTAAGTTAATCGGGATCTTATAAGAAACTAATAACAAGGATTGCCACTATATAATAAAAGGTTGTAGTTAGATCCTAATTGCATTAGAAATATCCTAATCACAGTAGAAATTGTTGTTGTTTGAAGTAAACATGAAATTTGGTATCTGTTATGGGCATAGTTTTAAAACTCGGCTCGGTCATCGACTCGGCAGGGGTACTGGGTCACTGGGTCAATGGTCGAACCACTGAGTCACTGGTCGAACCGCATGACTGAACCGGAACCACTCGGATAACTCGGTTAGATGACTCGGTTTTAGATTAAATTTATATAGTTATTTAACCGGATTAAATCGGATTGAATCGGATTGACTCGGTCACTTTAAAAACTAAAATAATGACACCTGTAAAATAAAAAATCTATCCAACAATAATAATTTCAA
>Ga0228711_1004884_pt1 | contig 20475 bp, 10 predicted proteins | sample MedpolnodulmetaG_2_FD_177996 | JGI IMG/M metagenome (GOLD analysis project Ga0228711, IMG submission 177996) | Root nodule microbial communities from Medicago polymorpha collected in Santa Monica, California, United States - brown nodules | ecosystem: Host-associated > Plants > Roots > Nodule... | reverse complement strand
AGCAACCCCAAATTGTATGATTATTTTTGCTTAGTTTTCTTTAGGCATTGTGATGGTTACTGATTTGATCAGAAGTAGGATAAAAGTAATCTTATATATTAAGTGATCTCTATTTTTTCTTAGATGTTTTTTTTTATGAATGATGTTGTTTGATTGAGTTTTCAATTGTTCTGTTGTCATAGCAGATAAACAAAATGGCATAATTGGATGAGAGAAGACAATTAAAGATCATGAATCTTAGTTCATTCCCTTTGTAAACCCCTTCCGATATCTCAAACATTTCCTTTCTATGACTTTTTTTTTGGAGGTATTTTAGATATATCAGATTTTTTTTTTAATGTTACTAATGCATGAATGAGAGAGAAGCTATGTCATTTTATGATTATATATGGTATTCTTCAATGGTTTATTTAGTTTTGGTTGGGGAAAATCTTTTTTTTTTGTTTTCCTTACCTTCTACGGTGCAACTAATTTCCTCCATTCTACATTTTATAGGTGAAACAATAATTTTGATACTCTTTGGATTATCTATAGCTCAGAGGATACTTTTAGGGGTTCTAATTTCTCTAAATATATAACAGGTAATAATGGTTAATTTGTCTGCTACTTTTATACAGTTGAGCTTATTTTGAGGTTTTAATGTTTCTAACTTCTCTAAATATATTCTTTTTAAAAAAAAACTTCTCTGAATATATGATACGCAATCATGCTTAAGTTAATTTTTTACATTCATTTGCTTTTTTATTTCCTGCCAAGGTTTTTGCAGAACCATTGTGAGACACTGCATTAGTTGTTGTCAGTGAGGCATTGCTACTTTTTCATTCAGCATGAAGAGTAAATGAAGTCCTTTTTTAATCTTGATCCACTTAAAAAACTAAATTGGTGGACAAACATGATTATATTTGTATGTGATTCACCTGTGTTTAAAACTTTTATGTCAATGCCTTTGCATCTGAGGATTTTACTTAGTTGGAGTAATTTTTGGTTCATTTCTATTTCATTATGGATATTGGTTTATATTCTTCCTATATTGATCACCCTTTTTAAAAAAACATATGTTAAATAGATGTAATATACTCCACACTTTGTAATTATAAGTTTCCTTTCAGAAAAAAAATTGTGTTCCTACATGTAAATTCCTATGGAAGTTATTTTTGTTTTTGTTTTGAAAGGATAGATAAATGTGAGTTGTATTTATTATTTATATGTTAAATAGATGTAACATACTTCACATTTTGTAATTATAAGTTCCCTTTGAATCCCTGAAAAAAAAAGTTTCCTTTTTAAAAAATGCATTCTTCAATACAAGTCCTTATGTGAGTTGACTTTATTTCTTTCTAAACTAAGACCTTATTATGTCTAAATCTTAATTTACCATTTTTGTAAACAACCAATTTTACTATGTTAATGGTTAGAATCTAAAAATCACATTTTTAATCGAGTCTTTAATTCTTTCTCTGTGTGTTTTTTTTTATAAAACATTATAGATATTTTGATTTCCATAATCTCAAACATTTTTTATCTTCCTTAAATAATTTCGTGTTTTTGAGTTAAATCTATAATGTGATTACCTTTATTCTTATATATTATAGTTCATATGACACGGGTCGATGGTCTAGTAAGGGATTAGTGGAGGGAAAAAATTAGGTTAAGTTGCTGCAGACTTAACAAAATTAATAAATAAGGATTTAACCTAACAAATTCCATCTAAAAAAATGCATCGCACCAATTTCATTCCTATCCTCTTACCTTTTTTTTTGACAATATTTTGTACACAATACTAGAAAAATTCATCGCACTAATTTCATGACTTTTTTTTTTGACAATATTTTGTACACTTTTTTTTTAAGAAAATATTTTGTACACATATTTAATACTAAAAAAATGCATCGCACCAATTTCATGCCTTTTTTTTTTGACAATATTTTGTACATTTTTCTTTTGAAGGAAATATTTTGTACACTTATTTAATACTAAAAAAATGCATCGCACCAATTTCATTCATATCATGTTGCCTTTCTTTTTTGACAATACTTTCTACACTTATTTAATACGTTTACAAATAGAATACCCTAATTTTCATGCAAACTCGGCAACCGTAATTTCCACATAAACTTGGCTATATATACCAAGCCCTAAACGTGTTTCTCTCAACAAAAACTAATGAAACCCTCCTACATCAGTCTCCTCTACCTCTAAAAATCTCGACCTCGAGTTCTCATTTTGATAAAGAGTTTCTCATGCATGTTGACTCCTCCGATGAACAAGAGACTACCCTCCTGGATCCCATTGAGTGAAATTCAAGGATAGTTTGGTTTAAAAAATATAGCAATTGCCTTTAAGGTTATATTGAAGAAATGTAGTAACATGCCAAATATTTTCTTTAAGGTTGTTGAGAATTAACTTTTCTTCTTTTAGTTCTGATTGAAACAATATTGAAGCTCCTCTTAAGTTGTTAACCTCATTAGTTGCTTTTTCAATGTTCATCATTACTTCCTCTAGTTTCTTCTTTCTTTCTACATTGGTGGCTTTTGTGTTAGCTTTAAAAGTTGTTTTGGCAACACTTACGTCAAACCCTTCCTTTTGACCTTTCTCCCTTGCTTGAGGCTCCGTCAATCCAACCATGCTGATTTCAAGATGAGTGAAACAAGCAACTAGTATGCTTTGATACCAACTGACGCAGTACGGTAGAAAGGGTTAGCAAGCGCTAAACCTAAAATATAAATAGATAGGTTGCAAGCGACAAACCTATCAAATAACGGTTTTCGGAATCCACCAGAATTGACGGAAATGTATCGATAATTTTATCGAATCAAAAAGTTGTCTCTTAGGCTACAACTGTTAAGCTTAAATAGGGAAATAACAAAACCCTAATGGGCCGAAAATAACAAACTGAAACAAAAACAAATAATTACTAAAATTGGGTTAAAACAAAAATACTAATAAAATATTAAGGAAACCCTCCTACATCAGTCTTCTCCATCATTGAAGAACTCGAATCCTCAATAATTCGATTGTTTCTACCATGTGGAACCCTAATTGGAACACATCTCATGTTCTGTTTTTTTTTCTGTTGTTGTTCATATGGTCAACCTTAGCGGTCAACGTTGCCATCTGATTTAACAAAGCTTTGGCGGATACAATTAAACCGTCAAATTCTGCTCTTGTAACCGGTTGATCTCCCATGGCTGATCACGTTAGGAAAAGAACAGGAGAGACCTGCTCTGATACCAAATGACGCAGTCAGATGCAGAGGCTAGCAAACGTCAAACCTAGACTGATAATAAACAAGTTTGCAAGCGACAAACTTGTGAAAATAAGGTTCCGGAATCCACCAAAACATGAGAAAACTCTAAAATATTATTGAATGAATAAAAGTTGTCTATTAGGCTACAACTGTTAAGTTTAAATAGGAAAATAACAAAACCCTCATGGGCCGAAAATAACAAAAGGAAACAAAAGCAGAAAATTACTAAAATTGGGCTAAAATAAAAATACTATAAAAAATACTATTGAAACCCTCCTACATCAGTACTAGTAAGATATTTGTCCCGTACCAGACCGTAGTAAATTTTATTTGTGGTTACCATGCATACATAATTTTGGTCATCCTTAATTATATGTCTAACTCGAACAACACCGGATAAATACATTAGTTTATATAGTATAACCAATCCCTATTAGTCAGACATCGTGGTCCACAAACCTTGGCACCCCACGTTTGGCATCAACTTCCTCGTCTTGGTATGATCCATTGCATGGTCACTTTGTAGTTTCCTTCCCTTCATTCCTTGAAATGGTTACTGCATGGATCATGTATAAAACATCATTTTTATGTCACACTATCTCTGACTCAGTTTTTAGCCTTTGGTGACCAATGTTTTGAGTTAGTGACTTCATAACCTAATCATTAGCTTCCTTGCATGGCTGCTCTAGCATTGCGTATCCTACATTTGGCTGTGGGGCTTCATAACCTAATCATTTAATTTCCTATTTTCCAAATTCATCTAAAAGTATAATTATTTTTAGGTGTGAACAAATAATAATAGCTTTATCCTTTTCATCTAAAAGTATAATAGTATAATTCCATTTTTTTATTTATCCTTTTCGGTCTTGAAACATTATAAAATAGTAATGGAAAATAGGTAAAATAAGAATGGATTCTCATGATTGGTTAAATTTTCATCTTACCTCTTTACTCAGCGGACTAAAGGGATACAACAACAATTTAATGTACTTAAGAGACATTTTATAATTATTCTATATTTATGAAGGTTTTTGACAACTCTATAAGTGCTTAAGAGACACTTAATAACGATTATATTTTTAGGAGGTTGAAATTTATAAATTATAAAGTTATAAAACCATATTATATTTCTTACATGCAAAGACGACTAAATATGAGTGAGATTGTCAAGTTTGTTTATGTTGTGATTATCTTTATTTTTCTATTTCCTTTTGCGATGAGCTACTACATTCAGGGTAGGCCATTTTGCATCCTTTTTAAATTTCCTCTGCTATTTCCTACGCAATACTTTTTCTCATTTTAATTATATCCTTTTATTTTCTTTGTTCATTTAGAATGTCTTGAAGATCATCATTGTCCAGATGTTTGCACAGCTCCTTTACAACCAAAGTGTATGAAAATGACTTTAGTTGCCAAAAGACCCGGTTACGGTGTATGTGAATGTAGAACTCCTATATAAGATTCTACTAGAAACTCTGTTAGCCATCATCTAGTCATTGTGTTAATAAACTATAATTTGAATTTCTTTTTTCAATATTTCATAAACCAACCCACTTGAGTTGACATGGTGATATTGACTTGAGATTTGAGAATGTGTTCCTCTTTAAGATTAAGGTCTCAAGTTTCCGGTGTCAATTTGGATGGGCTAATTTAGTTTCTTCAATAAAAAATATTTCCAAAACCTAGTAGTTTTGGTTTTATAATCTCAAATAAAATGATGGTAATGATGAAATGAATAAGGGTGCAAAATATTATTATGTTATATTTTTTATGTCATTAATAATTCCATGAGCTTCAGTTTAGGAATATTATATTTTCCAACCTTACATCCTATCAGGATATTTCTAATATGGCTCAAAAAAAGGATATTTCTAATATTCAGTTCAAAATTAATTTTTATGTTACTTCCAAACCTAATTTATGTTTGCGTCATAATACCACTCTCATTGTTCTGTTTGGGGGCATTGTTTTGTATGACTAGAGGCAAGGTTGGGGGGAGGTTGAGTAGATCCTATTAAAAATCTTTTTTGCACGGAAACGTGGTTTTTTCATAAAATATTTTGTGCAAGATTAACAGCTAGTGGATTTCCATAAAAATAAAAATAAAAACAACTATTGCATTTTTTACGATTGAAACCTACAATGCTAATATAACAACTTAAGACAAAGACAATGATTAAGGCCATGGGAATTAACTTCATTGTTTATTATGAATCGAGTGATTCTTAATTGAATTATTTTTTTAATCTCTAAACACAAAATTAATCCTATAAATTGCACACTACAACAAATTCAAATCAGACGTAAGTTTATATAAGAAATCGCTACAAACACAAAATTAACACCAACTGAATTTAGGGTTAATATATGTTTACCCTATGAACAATTTTTAAATTTCTTTAAAGAAATTTTAGATTCCAACACTGTAATATGAACATTCTTTAGTTTTAGACCCTAGGGTCATATGACTGGACAAAAACGCTAACGTGACACGATGACAGTGTAATTTTGATGACATGACACGTTGACTTGGATTTTATAATTCTTTTTCATTTAATTCTTCGAATAGCCTTGATAAGCCTTAATTTATAGTGTTTTTAGCATATGAATTCAATAATATTTGTGCAACTTTTGCCTTACTTTAGAGCTATTTTACCACAAAACATTAGTTTTCATTTTTAGGATAAAATAACGAAGAAATAGAAGAATTTTCATACTAGTCATGGTCGAAAAACCAGGAAAAATTGTTGAAAGTTGAGCATGGTCTATGCGCCTACCTAGCACAACCGTGAGCCCTTGCCAGTATGCAGAATTTCAACAGTTTTGTAGGCAAGCACAATTGTGTGCCCTACAAGCATGATTGTGCGCCCTCTGCAGTCGGAAATAGTTGTATTCTTACTCTAATGTTTAAAGCAAAAATTTTACATTGTTGTAAGTTTCTAGTTCTTATTTTTTCTGCACTTTATATTTCTTGTTATTTACTTTTCTGCACTATAAAATTTCAGTTGTTTATTTTTATGCCTTTTAATTTCATGTCTTTACATTTGAATCCCTTGTCTGCTATGATCATAAGTTAGTACACTTTTCTAGTTTTGGGACTGTTGGAGTAATCTAATGATTGGATCCTATTCAGCCTAAGTCTAGAATTTGTTTTATAAAAATTAATTTTCTTATCAAATCTCATCGTTGTTAAATTTTATAACAAATATCAAACGAAGAACCGTGAGGTGAAGTTTGAAATTGTTATTTAATCATATCTCAAAAATCAAATGAAGAACCGAGATGTGAAATTTGATATTGGATCAAATGAGATTAGACAAGATAAACAAAACATGGTAATAGTTTTGTGAGTCTTGGGACAATAAGGTTGAACGCAAAGGGTCTCAATGATAATTAACCATGAGAATAGTCTTGATTATTATTGAGATACCTTCATGTATTCTGCGAGGAAACGTGAAATACCAAAGAGCACTTTGTCCTTAGAATTGAATTCATTATAAAATAGATAGGGAATGTTTAGAATTTAGCATTAAGATAAAACCAACAATCTCACGACGCTTTCTAAACATCTAAATTTTAAACCAAACAAACTTATCCCTTTTCAGCTAATCAAAATTGAAAATTACATAAGTAATCACATAGGAGTCTTGTCATAGGCCACTACTCAACATCTTCTCAGATGGAGATCTAATGGTGACCTAACTTAGTAATGTTGCCTATTAAGTACTGTGATTGTACCCCAGATCTATCTAGAAGCCATAACCCTATATATCGTAGTGAAGCTCTATCACAACCAATTCATTGATTAAACCATGCTTTTACTTTTGAGATCTTCTAAGTTTTTTTTAACTATTTTCCTAAACTATTATCTTTATTTTATTGTTGTGACACTTATGAATTATTTTATTTCCTTCCAAACAAGTTATTTATTGGAAAGCTATAGGGAGCTATATCGCCTCTGTCCCTGAGGGATCAATATCTTTTAATGATATAACTTGGAGAATGTATACTTACACTTAGTCATTCCACCAATAATATTTATAACATGGACAATATTTATAATATTTATAGTAGCTTGGACAATGTATAACTTGGACAAGCTATCAGCAAAGGATTTTTCTAAAAAAAATGAAGTAATTCTTTGGCTGGTGATAACTTTTCATCTAGCACTGTATATGTAGACAGTGATTTACATGCTGAAATCAAATTATTTAGATTCTTGAACAACTTAAGTTATAATACAACACTAATCTTACCGTTTAATTGTTATTTTTCAGGCAGCCATTTTGTTATCAAACTTACCATTTGAGACTGTTGCGGAAACAGTAGAAATAGAACAATTATCTAACGCGGTTAATTTAATTTTATCTCTGAAGGTACTTTAAACTGATCTAACTCTAGAATGCAATTAATGCTGCAGTTAATGCAATTATTTTTGGACCTACACACAAGTCATGCATCCCTAGCTAATTCCTATTCTCGTTCAGACATTGCTCTTATTTTTAAATCAAATCTAAGAACTAAATGCTGCTAGTATTAGTGTGTAGAGTCCAAGGTAAATAAAAGTTGATACAATCAAATCTAAGAAACTGTATCACATTTTCACAATTTCATCAAGTATTCAGGAATTAGGTAGAACTAAAAGCACATTGCATCATAACTTAATCAATTTTCTCTTCCACTTCATTAACGGAATAGAAATGGTGGATTTGCATCCTATGAGCTCACATGATCTTACGCATGCATGGAGGTACAATTATTTTTTTGAAAAAGTGGAGGTGCAATTAATTACTTTCTCCAATGTTTTCACTAATTATATTATAAACAGTGTTTACACAAACCTGGAAGGAAATAAGTCTCATGTAGTAAAATCTGCATGGGCTATGTTGTGTCTCATCGAAGAGCCTAATTATTGTATAGGCTGAAATAGATTCAAGTCCATTGCATCATGCCCGAATATGAAGTAGTCATCATATATGACATATCAGTTGGTTTTTATTAATCACTATCAGGTATTACATTGATTATGCAGATTATGTTAGGTTTGTAGACAATAGACATGTGTTGACTGCATTTTGTTAAAACAAGAGTTATAGTAAGATGTCGGACAAGATGTCTTGACATGTTGGTACGACATTATAGTGTGCCTTGTTCCGCTTTCTTGGATGTATTTTTACGTGAGATCACTGAATATTCTATGAAGATTTTATTCACGTGACTTGTGGTCCAAGAGACGTGTGTTTCTAGAAGCTACAAATGCGGTTTAGTTTTGCCGTGTTTCTTAGGTGTGATGTTGTAACATTTAAGGAAACAATATATATGCTTCTAGAATATTGTGGAGACTGAATATATGATTTGGTATGTTGATTGTTTAGCCTATGACAAAAAAGCCTTTGTTGGCTTTTTCTTTCCAAAAATGCCAACAATTTTAAATACAAATAACGCAAGTAACAAATAGATAAGAATAAATTTAAATATTAAAAAAAATGTAACAAATAAGATATGAAAATATATATATATATATATATATATATATATATGTCTGATGAGTATATTTATACTTGCTTTTCATTATCCCAGTTATACCCTTAAACAACTTTTCTATAATAAAGATTGTTGTTGGTGTCATTAAAAAAAGAATTTAGATTATATTTTTTTATATTGTTGGTGTCAGTGAAATAAATAATCATGATTATCTTGGTTTGTAACTTACAAGCAACAAACATTCATATTATTAGTTTTAATACAGATCAAAATTTCATAAAAAACGTCATTAATAATTTTCAAATGTTAGCGTAATAAAAAGAGCGGAAAGGCGAACACGTGAGTGTCCGTCTTTTCACTAGTGGCTATATAAGGAAGACTCAAACCCTTGTGAAGAATTTAAAGTTGTCATATCAAAGAAAGAGTCTTTTAGGGTTTCGTGTCTTTGTTAAGCCTCGTGCTTTATTGTATACCTCTTTGGTTGCTGCTATTGAATATCAAAGCACAAAGTTGGTTTGTTGTAGTTGAGTTGTATTGGATCAAAACCATCATTTGATAAAAGAATCTTATTTGGGTTTTTGAGTCCTTGATGTGAGCCACTCTTGTATCACGTTGATGCATAGACTTGGACTATAGTTCAGTTGTAAAACTCTGAATCACTCAAAGCTTGTAAGCAAGAGTTGATTCTTTGTATAGGAGTGTGTCTCCATTACTATTGTTACTTTTAAGACAGACACTGGAATTGTGATTAAGAGAAAGTGAGAGGGGGGTCTCTCATATCTAGGAGTAGGAGAGTCTTAGGTAGAAATTACACGGGTAATGATTAAGTGAGAAGGCAGTGAACTCGGATTGGTCACGTGTGAACCAGAGGTTATTCACATAGGACTTTGAAATAATACTATTATAATGGATTTCCTTCCTGGCTTGGTAGCCCCCATATGTAGGTGAAGTTGCACCGAACTGGGTTAACAAATACCTTGTGTTATTTTCTTCCCGCACTTTACATTAAGTTATTTATTATTGTTATATGTGCAGTTACAATGTCTTGACGTTGCAGTTCGTCATTTCTGATGTCCTGACATTGTATATGGCATATGTCCACTACATTCCAGAATTTCAGATTACTGGTGCAATGCGTAATCATTGCATAGAATTCATTTTTTAAAAGACATTTATTATGGTCAAAATAAAACTCATAAAAAAAAGGTTTTTTTTTTTTTAACCCGTTCAGTTTCTAACGGAAATGAGCTCCTGTAATCTCGGGTTTGGCTATGATGTAAGAATAGTCTAACTACCAATTATTTCATCCAGAAATCAAACTCAAGTTCTCCCGAACGATTCCTCCTTGATTAAGCTCATTAGCCACTTGAGCTCAATTGCTTGGTTTAAATTTTTTTGGTTCAATTTATAAGAAAAAGTCATAAATTTTAAGGTATATTTATTCCTTAAAAGACTCTTTTAACCCTTAGTTAATGTTTATTTTTTTAATATTAGTAAATATATTTAATACATCGAAGATTTCTATGAGGTTATATTTGTAAAGTCATCAAAAAAGTTGCAACAATTAATTATTGTTTTGGTTTTTGATGTTTTATTAAAAGTTGCAACAATTAATTATTGTTTTGGTTTTTGATGTTTTATTTATTTTTCTTCTTATATTAAGAACCGGATGGAGTATTATGATCAAAATAAAAAAGTCACGTCCCTCTAAAACAAATCATGTGGTCTCTTTACCTTAACTTTTTGTAGGTAGATAGACAAAATGACAAATAACCATCAAAACTCACACACGCAAGTAGAGAGTTGTGGCTTAAACTCCGGTAACAATGGTTGCCTAACAATTTCGGCATTTTAGCCAATTGACCTAAGAATTGTGGATCACCCTAAATTTTATTTATAAAAAAAACAAACAAGTTATTTTTTTTATTTTTTAAAAGACAAACAAGCTATGTTGTTCGGATATAAAATGAAACAACACAACCAATTCGGTTAATTATGTTTAGTACTGAAACACATATACAATAAAATGTCGCAATTTATTAAATATCTAGAAAATACAATTAATTACAATTTCAAATGCCATTAACAATTTCCATATGTATATTTGGATATAATTTAGAAGGCTGTAATGTATATGTCATCTATCTATATGTGAACGCCTAGAAATGATGGTTAAGAAATTCCAAATCAGGATTGTGTATGTATGGATTTTTTATTTTTTTTTAAAAGAGTATATATGTGGACTATTGTGGTTAATAAGTTATGGAACTTTGTTATATTCACTGTGATGATCCTTTGAACATAATTAGCTACATATTAGTATGGACACACGTGTCAAATATGGGTAAGAATTTTATCATATTTGAGGGAGAGAATATTGTGATGTCTTGGGTGTTAATTAAAGTCCAACATTGAATAAAAGACAGGCGGCTGAACAATAAATTAGTGAATAAACTCATATACTTAAGTCTTAATTATGATTTTTTATGGACATGTGTTATCATTCTCACTTTTGTGGTTCCTCTTTCTCTAAGTTGTCTATCCATATAAGGGTTGGCTCCCCCATAAGGTCCAAAGGTGGTATATCCTGGTACAACATTGCGGGGAGCATGAGTGGTTCTTATTATTGAATCATGGATACAGAGAGTTTGACACTTGATAGAAAGTTGTTAATGTGTCATGTGTGAGCTAAAATTTCACATTGTGTGCAAGAGTGGATGTTGAAAAATATATAAGTGATATGACCAATATATCTAATATCTTGAGACATTGGATGAAGATGTGATGTCAAACTCACTTGTGTGATTGCTCTTAGCCGAATGTGATAATACAATCCAATGTAAGCTCCAACGTAGCCTCCGTCTCGCCATAGTTGGCTTGTCATTAGATCACAGACGCATAGATTCTCACACTGAAGGGAGATATACTAATTTACAACTATGACACAAAGAATTTGTGAGCTATTGTACATGAAAAAGTGTTAGAAGATTCGAAGATACACTGTGAAGGCCCTATTAAGTTGTTTTATGACAACAAATCAGTCACTAGTATTGCATATAATCATGTTTAACATCACAAGGCAAACAAAGGGTTACTAACAGAAAGATTCGTAAAATATACCCCTATTTATTTTATATCTTTTTCTTCAATCATCATTAAATACTACATTGAAAACATACACTAACTCTCTCTCTCTTAAAGGACAAATTTGTAAAAACAACAGTAATTACAAACAAATTTATTACCATTTTTAATTTTCTTAATTCCCGTTAATTTTTTAAAAGGGTCATATAATTAGGGACGGAGGTAGTATTATTTATATATGAGGCACATTAAGCATGCCCATTATGTTTTAATTTTTCTCTATTTAAGCAAATTAAATTTCAGCACCGTTTAATTACAACTTTGTAATACTACCTTCGTGCCTAAATATAAGACTATTTAAGAAGAAAAGTATTTGTCCTTAAATAGAAGACTATTTATAAATTTCTAGATGCGTACTGTTTTTGACAAATATATCTCTTAATTATTAATATTACCTATTGTCTTAAAATACAAAAAGTCAACATTAAAAGCATTTATATATAAAAGACAATTTAGTAATATAGTACCTCCCTCCTTCTCTTATTATAAGCTCTTTTGACTAATTTCACACATATTAAGAAAAGTTGGTAGTGTAGTTAATTTGTCTAGTTTTTGTGTGAATTTTACTAAATTGTTCTTTGTTTATATGTGTATTTAATTTGATTTTTCATATTTCAATGCAAGTTAGTACTATTAGGGGTATATTTGGGAAAAAATAATAACAAATGCACTTAGTAATTTGTATATGGGCTTATATTTAGGGACTAGACTATTTTTTAAAATGGGACTTATATTTAGATATACATTTTTTTAAAGGGCTAAATGTATTTATAAGCAATATATATCATTTTATAACCAAGGAACCGCACCTGCGCAGCAAGCAAAACAGCGGCAACCTTCAACAAAAGCAGTACAAAAACAAACCTGAAATAGCAACACCAAACAGACCAAAGGTAGTCTCCCCCATCTTCACCTTTGTCTATTTGAACAATCTAAGGGTACCCTTCAAACAACTAAGACTCCATTTCCACGACGTCACCGTGATCTCGTCCACAATATTTGCGCAATCTCGGAGTGATATTTTTGAAAATTGCATCATTCCTAACCTACCAAGTACCCAAATAACTTTGTTTCTCGCCTCCCCCAAAATGCATTCAATTTGCATAAAGGAATTAGGCGGAGTAATCGTAGTAAAGCCTAGCCAACTAAAATCCATATTCCACACCTTGAAGGCTACATGACATTAGAGAAACAAGATGATTTGTTGTTTCTTCCAAGTCTTCTCAAAAGACACAATTTATCGAATCCTAGTAAGAAATAACACAACGTATCCCCAAGTTTCGCCGAGTAGAAATTAGGTTCAAAAGAAGTTTTCAAGAAAAAACAACAACTTTTGGGGAAACCGGGATTATCATAAGGCTACAACCTTATAGACTCTCACATCATTACCTTCTGAATTTAAGGCTACAACCTTCTGAATTTAAGGCTACAACCTTATAGGTGTCGGTTGAATTATCATAGCCAAACACGAACGAACAAAATTCCCAATCATCATAACTGAAATCAGTTCTTAATATATCGGATATTGTTCTCGTTGCGGGGTTCCAGAAGCGGCACAATACTCTTCGAAATTTAGTACCCTCATCATGATCATAACCGTGCAAGAAAAGCAATCCATTGCATGAACCAAGAATATTGGGAACTACCTTGTCCCACAACGGGTAGTAAGGATCCTTAGGAAGGGTGATGGAACGGTTTTCCAGTAAATGAGCAAGAGGGAAGTGTACATAACTGTAATCACAATCATCTATCCAGAATTCCGTTGACAAGTGTGGGTTTCTTGCAGACCGATTAAGGTGCATTTTGGCGAATTTAGGATCAGAGATAATGGTTTTCCAAGACTTACTGACGCATTTCAACTGCATCAGAAGTTTAACTGTAAGCCGCGATAGGATTTCGTAGATAAGCTCATCGGGGAGGATTGATGTCTGAGATGGACTAGATTGGCGACGACAGCGACGCCAAAACTTTGGTCGTATGGTATTCATGAGAGTTAAGTTGATAGGAATCGAAAATGGATGCAATTCTTTGCAGTTTCAGGAACGTACACGCAAGCTAAAAACGTGAACTTGGTTTTAACGATGAAAATGACTTGTATATTATTTTTTTGTCAAAGATTTATCGTTTATATTACGATTTTAATACAAAAAGTCATACGAACATTTTGAATAATATGAGAATACTTTTCCTTCAAAGAAATAATAATATGAGAATAATATGAGAATACCTTTAAACCAATACTTTTCCTTCAAACGAACATTTTGAATAATTTGAGAATACTTTTCCTTTAAAGCCGTCAGTCAATAAATTTCCAAATATTTTGGTCAATTTTATTTTTCTTTTTCCAAATACCATTAATGTACAATAAATTGGGAAAGATTGGTCAAAGGTATGAATTTCAAAGTTGGAGATGAATCTGATCTCAAATCTATAATATATTCTTAATCTTTTCTTTTTCTTTTAAAAATAAATGAGGAATATTGATAATTAAAAAATGCACCAAACATATGTTTGGGTAATCTTCTTGTCATATTTGGGTAATCTATATAGTGTACAAAATTTCCCAATACAAAAAAATGTTCACAATGAAACAGTGGAAAAACTGGTTAAATGTCTGAAGAGGGTTATTTAGTGTATTTTGATTCTACAATGATGGAAATTGATTTTGAGTGAATTTATTTTGGATAATTTTGAATTGTAAATTGAATTTTTTTCTTGAAAGAAAAATAAACTGATTTATGTTTGGGTACATTTGTATCAATAACTAAATATCAATGGGATACGTAATTTTGCGTTGACTTTTTCACTTATAAAATTATAACTTTAAACAAATTTATCTATAAAAAAAAAAAAATTTAAGCAAAAGTGGTTGCAGAGAAGCCTACAAACCACCAAATCTCATAAAAGAAAGAGAAGAACAACAAAGGAGGGGGGACTATGTCAAAACCCTAAGAAGGAAATAAATCTAAAGCTAGGAAGCCCCAGCTTATTATTTACAAAGCTATTGGAAATAATAACAAGAACATAGTACCAAAAAGAAATACCCTGAATAGATAAGCCAAAATTGGCCAACCTATCTGCACAATGGTTACCCTCTCTATAAATATGGGAAACTACAAAATTCATTTGAGAAGTAATCTTTAAGCAATTTAACCATCTATTTCTCAGAGTCCAAGGAATTAACCACAGAAACATTCTTGAAAGCTAGAACCACCAAAGATGAATCTGATTCAAGCCAAAGATTATGCCAACCTTTATCAAAAGCAGTTTCAATAGCTCGCATAGCACCCATGAGCTCCGCATAAAGGGCAGGGACTGAACCCAGATTTTCGGCCAGGCAAAGCATAATGTTTGCATCAGAGTTTCTAAAAATTACACCACAAGTAGATGAGGTAGATGTTGAAGCTCCATCAGTATTTCCTTTGATCCAATGCGGCGGAGGGGGACACCATAAGACTTCTTTGATGACTGGAGCTTTAGGGGGACAAATGTTTATCTTGAACTTCTTAAGAATAACAAAATCAGACATGGACTACTAGTAATCTCGTCTTTAATGACTGCAAATTTTTGTCGCTAAAACTTAAAAATCAGTCACTATTCACCTTAGTGACCGAATTAGAGAAAAATTTGTTTCCTTTTTTTTTTAGGAACAAATTTGTTTCGGTTATTAATCTTAGAGGCCAAATTAGAAACTGATATGTAGTAACTGCATTAGTGACTGATGTTAGTGACCGAGTTTAGGTGGTGATTAAAAGACTTATATTTATATTGAAACAATTCATTCACTCATTCGGCCACTTTTTTTAAAAAAATAAAAGTAAAAATTAGCTCACTAGACGTACATTGTTTTTTTAATAAAGCAAGAGTATGATGTTGCATCAAAGTGGCAATGGACATTTCAACTAGTTGACATCCCTATAACCACAAATGTCATACAAGCATACTAAAAAATTTATTGATAAAAGAGAAATAAATACAATGTGTTGGGGGGTTGTGTCTTACCTAATACAAAAGAAAAAATATAAAAGAAGAACATAAAAAGAGCTAAGGGAATCATTCACTAGTTCGGACACAATTTTTTTTAATTAAAACTAAAATTAGCTCATTAAACGTACATTGTTTTTTAGATAAAGCAAAAGTAAGATAGAATCAAAGTGGCAATAGACATTCCAACTAGGTTGGCATCCCTAGAATCAGAAATTTCATACAAATATACTACAAAAATTTATTAATAAAAGAGAAATAAATACAAAGAGTTGGGGGTTGTGCCATACCCAAGCCAAAAGGAAAAAGAAAAGAAAAGAAGAACATAAAAAGAGATAAGGGAATCATGAATTGGGTAATTCTAGTCTATCCTTAAAAAATACATCTTTTAAAAACAAAGGAATTTTCTAAACCTTGTAAACACGTATTTACAAGGTATATAAGCAATAATAAAGCACAAGGATAAAGAAGAACAAGATAGGCTCAACCCTCTTAGGTTTGTTCCCCAGTGAAGTCGTCATTTCTGTCGCGGTGATTTTTGGATATCAAGCTATTGGTTAGCGTTGACTCACAAATTTTAAGTCCACCACCGATCTTTTATTTTCCAAGGGGGGAAGGGGGAAAGAAAGAATAACCCTATAAGAGATAATGGTCCGGGGGTTAGTTACGCAAAGGGAATGTGTTAGCACCCTAAACGTCTATGGTATTCCATAGGAACCTCTTTATTTAATTATCTTGAGCTAAGTTATTGCTTATGTGTAAATAAAAACCTAAAGAAAGCTAAGTGTGAAAGAAAAGAAAAAAGGAGCATATTTTTGTTATTTTTTATTGATTTGGAAAGACAAAGTATTTTGCCTACATACCCAAAAATGGGATAAAAATCATGTAGTTCATGGGAAAAGCCGAATGATTGGTTAAGTTGATTTTAAAGTTTGGAAGAAAAAAATTTAAGAGGATAAGAGGCCGAGAAGGCATGGAAGAATAAAATATGAGGTTAATTGATTTTAATTAAAAAGAAATCAAGTCTAAGTATGGTGTAAGATTGATTAAGAATTTGATTAAGAAAGAAAAGGAAGAAGGAAACACTTGGGTTAAAATCCAAGGTTTGTTAAGAAATTATATTTTAATTTGGCATATTTGAATGTTTTTGGAAAATTAATTATCCTAAGTAAAAAGTGAGCTAATAATAAAAATCTAAACATTTAGGCGTAACAGAATAAAATAAAGCGCGGAGGAAATTACGAAGGATATTGGATTCAAAGTAAAATCCCCAAATCCTTGGAATTAAACCTAAAATTATTAGTTGTTTCATTTTAAGGTTCTTAATTGTCCATAATTAAACCTAATTTGTCCCTAATTGATTTTGGTCTTGGTTAAGGTTATGACATAAAGCGGTAAAAATAAATGTGTTAGTGTCGGTGCATATTCTCATTTATGTATTTACATGGTTCCTAGATACATTCTAAAGTCTCAAAAATATAAATGACAAGAAAATAAAATGCATAAATAAAATTACATCATTCCTAAGTACATTCTAAAATAAAAAGAAAATGACAAAACAAAAATAACAAATTAAAACTACAAATGCATGAAATAATAAAAGCAATAAGATGCATGATAATTATAATACTAATAAGCATAAAAATAAACAAATAATAAATAATAGCACCTAAACTAACTAGAAAAGATAAAAATAAAATAAAATAAAAAAAAACAAAGGAAATAAACTAAATTAAAACAAAATAAATAAACTAGAGACTAACTAAGCAAAATAAATAAAAGAGATACAATAATAAAAAATAAAAAAAAAACTGAAGAGTATGGATGCTAATAACAGTAGTAAAATTAAATGAAATGATTAAAATAAACAAAGAGTTTTAGAAAATAAAGAGAAGAAAAATTTATGGTAAAACAGGGGGTGCAGAAGCAAGGAAGGGGGGGTGTACTAGTAAAACAGTAGTGAAACAGAAAGCTGTAAATGGGCCTTGCAGTGGTACCTTGGCTTAAGGAAACAGATCTGGATCGTTGGATCCATATCTGATGGCCAAAAGAACAACAGTGTACAGATCATGCAATAGGCAGACTTGTATACAAGTCAAAACAGGAAACTTCATTAGCCATCAGATCTCAGATCTGACAGCCTAGCCCTGAAGGCACATGAAGATGCCATGGACCAGCACGCGTAGGATTATTTAAAAAAAAAGTACTATAAATGGTGAAACTAACGAAAAAAACAGCATAAAAACACAATACTTCTCTCTCTAAGTGGGATTTTAGAGAGAGAAGCTCTCAAGACCCTCCTTCTTCTCCAACGTACAACAACAACGCTGGCACGGTGGTCGGCTCGCCTCAACGGCGGCGACGCCGTGCCGGAGTATGAAACCTCCTCATTTATTGGAAGGAAAAAAACGAATCTAGATAGCCTTTTTGCTTTTATTTTCGAAAACCAACATAGTTTTATTGAAAAGAAGCTCGGTTTATGCTAGATCTAGGCTTAGAGTATGAAAAAAAAAACGAGATCCCTCCTCCATTTTTCAAAAAAACAAATATGTTGTTCTTCTTTCATACCTTTTTTAAAACATTTTTATCAAAGACAAATATCTAGATCTAAATAAACGTTTTGAAGAAGAAGAAAGAATCCTACCCTTTTCTTTATTTTGAACTTGACTCGGTTGTGATATGGTTGAAACTGCGTTTTGTGATATTATGCTTCTCTAATTTCGAACTCGGTTATAGATTGATGTGTTATTGGTTTATGATTTTATGGTATTTGTTTTGTGTTGAATGTTGTACTGATACATGGGATTGGATCTGGAAAAATGGTTTGAATGTTTTTGAGGTTATGTGTTTGATCTGAAAATGTGGAGTGAAAATAAGAAATAAGGTTTTTTGGGTGATTGGGTGTGAGGCCGCCGCTGGTTGGTGTGTCAGTGTTGGTAACTGTGTTGAAATTTATTGGTGTCTATTTATAGTGCATTTCTAGGTTAAAAATTGCAGGTTTAATGTGCTGACTCAGATGAGGTGTCCCTTTCAGATTGGACCAATATACCTTTGCAGCTGGATGGAATTTGGACAAATGGACATTTGACACATGGACTGAACAAACAAGACTTAGACAATAAAAGAAGCTAAAATAGAAATTAATAAAAATAATATATAAAAAAGGAAAACAAAAATACATAAAATAAAAATAAAATGACTTAAAAATTTAAATAAGATAAAATAAAATAAAAAAATTTAATAATAAAAAGATAAAATAATTAATAAAATTTAAAATTGTTCCTTTCGGAAACCAAATGAGGTATTTCAAAATACCTCTCTGCCGAAATTTCGCCTGAGACTACGAAACTTATCGGCTTTTAAAAGACGAATAAAAAATTTTAATTGGTCAAAAAACGGGGCATGACAAGAGTTCATATGCTTTTTTCTCCAATATAGGTCTGATATAGATTCTATTTTGGACATAACATGTTGTGTTCACTGCCTCTGCCCATAAATGTTTAGCCAAATTGTTTTCATGAATCATAGTTCTAGCCATTTCTTGTAAAGTTCTATTATTTCTCTCTACAACCCCATTTTGCTGTGGAGTTCCATGTTTTTCATAAAAAGTTTCAAATGGCTCATTTTCAAATTCTCCACCATGATCACTTATGACCTTTAAAATTTTCATTTCTTTTTCAGACTTTATTTGAGTGCAGAAGTTACTAAACACATCATATGCATTATCTTTGTTTCTTAGGAATTTAACCTAAGTCCATCTACTGTAATCAACAACAATGACTAATCCATATTTACTTCCATAAAAAGATGCAGTGTTAACTGGTCCAAATAAATCAATATGGAATAATTCTAAGCGTCTGGAGGTTGAGACAATGTCTTTTGTTTTAAAAGATGATTTCACAATCTTCACCTTCTAGCATGCACCACAAAGTGCATCTGAATGATAGTCAATGTCTGGTAAGCCTCTGACCAATTGTAACTAAGCTTATAGATTAATCTCCGGTTAGCATGTCTCAACCTTCTGTGTCATACCCATTTCTTATCATTCATTGATAGAAGGCAAACTACCTTCTGATCAACCAGTTCAGAGAAGTTAATTTTATAGACATTATCTATCCTCTTTCCCTTAAATACTATGGAGTTGTAATTTTCGTTGACTACTGTGCAGTTGGTCTTATCAAACATCACATCATAACCATTATCACAAAATTGACTGATACTAAGCAGGTTATGTCTAAGACAATCTACCAACCACACATTATTAATAGAAATAGAAGAGTTACCAATAGTTCTTGTACCAATAATCTTGCCAGTTTGGTTAATTGCCTCCAAATTTCAGATCTCATCCCTCTTTCATTGTTAGGGTAAGGAACATAGCCTTCTCTCCTGTCATATGTCTTGAGTAACTGATAAGTGCCAAGAAGTAGTAATTCTGATGAAGATTTATGGCACTTTTTGTAACTTGTTTTGCAAGTTATCAAGGAAAAATCCGAGAGTTAATTGAATTTTATCCATTCACGCTTTATCTATCTTACTTGACCTAATTGTGCAGGAAAATGACTCAAGACACTGAGCAAAGATGGAAAACAAGCAACAGAGTGCAACAAGGCAAAAAT